>ERZ1673737.18-NODE-18-length-235770-cov-11.944654_pt1 | contig 235770 bp, 217 predicted proteins | sample MGYA00580211_ERZ1673737 | MGnify/ENA primary metagenome ERZ1673737 (study PRJEB41218, sample SAMN15661789) | gut metagenome | host: Homo sapiens | place: Canada: London | collected 2015-08-20/2019-03-30 | study: EMG produced TPA metagenomics assembly of... | reverse complement strand
CAGTAAGTAGAACTCGTGAGGGTCTACATTATCTCGGTGTGAGTATATTTAATCATATTTTGAGTGGCAGGAAAGGATTATGGATATCAAGGAAAAAGTTTTGAACAACAGGAAAAATGGCATGGCAATGATGTTGCTGTTTATCATTTTTTATGCAGCAGCTGCAGGCATCATGCTTGTCGGTGCGATTACCGAGTTGATTCCGCTTATGCTACTGGCAATCATCTGGATTTCCATCGGCTGGATCCCGTTTCTTGGACTCAAAGTTCTGAAACCGCAGGAAGCTTTGGTACTTACTCTGTTCGGTAAGTATGTCGGCACTTTAAAAGATGCAGGATTTTACTGGGTAAATCCATTCTGCAGCAGTGTGAACCCGGCAGCAAAGACCAAACTGAACCAGAGCGGGGATGTGGATGGCGGAAACAATGCGAAATCCGTGCTGGTTGCGGCAGCAGGTGCAAATGCTTCTGCAAATGCATCGGTTCCAAACAAAAAGATTTCCCTGAAGATTATGACACTCAACAACAACCGTCAGAAGATCAATGACTGCCTCGGTAATCCGGTGGAAATTGGGATCGCTGTGATGTGGCGTGTGACCGATACGGCAAAAGCTGTTTTCCATGTCGACAACTACAAGGAATATCTTTCCCTGCAGTGTGACAGTGCCCTGCGAAATATCGTGCGTATTTATCCTTACGATGTGGCACCGAATGTCGATACGACCGGTGACGGCATTGCCGATGAAGGCAGCCTGCGTGGTTCCAGCGAAATTGTTGCAGGACGCATCCGCGATGAGATCCAGAAGAAAGTAGCAGAAGCCGGTCTGGAGATCATAGAGGCACGTATCACCTATCTTGCCTATGCACCGGAGATCGCAGCCGTTATGCTTCAGAGACAGCAGGCATCAGCGATCATTGATGCGAGAAAGATGATCGTTGACGGAGCAGTCGGTATGGTTGAGATGGCACTGGAGCGTCTGAATGAGAATCAGGTAGTCGAATTGGATGAGGAGCGAAAAGCTGCCATGGTCTCCAATCTTCTTGTCGTGCTCTGTGGAAATCACGATGCACAGCCGGTTGTAAATTCAGGAAGTCTGTACTGATATGACAGAGGGCAGACCGAAGAAACAGATCCCGCTCAGGCTCTCGGCAAAACTGTATGATCAGATCGCAGCCTGGGCAGAAGATGATTTTCGCTCCGTAAACGGGCAGATTGAATATCTGCTCACAGAATGTGTAAGGCAACGTAAAAAAAACGGCAAGTATGTATCCGAAACAATGGATGAACCGCCGGAATTAGACATCTGAGATGTAAAAAGAAAAAGTGTCGGAAGAATGAAAGGTTCTTCCGGCACTTTTGTGTCGCTTTGTATTTAAAAATGTTTTTGTAATCTTAACGTTTTTCAATCGGAACATAATCTTTAATCTCAGAAATGCCTTTGTATGCAGGACGGATAATTTTTCCGTTATTGGCAAGCTCTTCGAGGCGGTGGGCACTCCAGCCAACCACACGGGCGATCGCAAAGATCGGTGTGAAGAGCTGCGTAGGCAGATCCAGCATACTGTATACAAATCCGCTGTAGAAGTCCACGTTGGCACTGACACCTTTGTAGATCTTGCGTTCTTCGGCAATGATCTGTGGTGCAAGGCGTTCCACCATAGAATAAAGCTGGAACTCTTCTTCTCTGCCTTTTTCTTTGGAAAGTTTCTCTACGAAACCCTTGAAAATATTGGCACGCGGATCAGAAAGAGAGTAAACAGCATGTCCCATACCATAGATCAGACCGGCGTGATCGAAAGCGTCTTTGTTCAGCAGGGCACGCAGATAATCACCAACTTCTTTTTCGTTGTTCCAGTCTTTGACGGTTTTCTTCATATCTTCAAACATACGGACAACTTTGATGTTGGCACCGCCGTGTTTCGGACCTTTTAAAGAGCCAAGGGAAGATGCTATAGTAGAGTAGGTGTCTGTACCAGAAGAAGATACCACATGAGTGGTGAACGTAGAGTTGTTACCACCGCCGTGTTCCATATGCAGCACCAGTGCAATGTCAAGGATGTGGGCCTCGAGATTGGTGTATTTACTGTCCGGACGGAGAATATGGAGCAGATTTTCCGCAGTGGAAAGTGATGGATCAGGCATATGGATATAAAGACTCTTTCCATCGTGATAATGGCTGTATGCCTGATAGCCATATACGGAAAGCATCGGAAACAGTGCAATCAGCTGCAAGCACTGACGCAGTACATTCGGAAGTGAGATGTCGTCTGCACGGTCATCGTAAGTATAGAGTGTCAGAACACTGCGGGCAAGCGTATTCATCATGTCTTGGCTCGGTGCTTTTAAAATAATATCTCTGACAAAGCTGGTAGGAAGAGAACGATATGCTGCCAACATATTGGAAAATTCTTTCAGGTCCTCTTTTGATGGGAGCTTTCCGAACAGAAGCAGGTAAGTAACTTCTTCAAAGCCAAAACGCTGATCTCTGATAAAACCGTTTACAAGATCTTCGATATTATATCCGCGGTAGTAAAGCTTTCCTTCGCATGGAACCTGTTTTCCGTCTACCATATCATAAGCATGGACATTGCCGATATCAGTAAGACCTGCCAGCACACCCTTACCATTGATATCACGCAGTCCGCGTTTTACATCATATTTGGTGTAAAGGGCAGGGTCAATCTTGCTGGTACTTTCTGCAAGTTTTGTCAGAGACAATATTTCAGGTGTAATTTCTGAATAAATATTCATTGGCAGTTCCTCCGTTTCATTATTTCTTTTATATGATGTTGGGGTCAAAAGATGCCATACGAATTGTTCCGTACTTCGTACTCCCACAATTCTTTCTACGCTCCGCTTCGGTCGGTGCTAAACATGTGCCACTGGCACATAGCACCCCAATATTCGCATATCGTAAAGCTTACGCTTCACTTTTATGCTCATATCGGGGCGGGTTATTAAGCCATAAAACCACTCTTGTGCAAGCACATCGTGGTTTCAGGCTTTTGACCCTGGCATCTCTATATAGTATTCGAAATGATGCCAATGAATCGCTTTGTTACCGGAAAAGTAATTCTTTTCGTCTTGGCATCACCAAAATATACTTACTATTTTACCATAAAACAGTGAATTTTGCTAATAAAAAAACAATAAACAATGGCTATGGGATGTATAAAAAAAGTATAGCAGGAAAATAAAAAAAATATGGCAAAAAAACAAAAAAAGCAGTTGACAAATCCAGAAACCTGTTGTATCATATGAAACGTGCCTGAGAGACAGGCAGAAATAAAAAATGCGCGAGTGGCTCAGTTGGTGGAGTGCGACCTTGCCAAGGTCGAGGCCGCGGGTTCGAGTCCCGTCTCGCGCTTAATACTTTGGGGTGGGTCGATTGGATATATAGTGTATTCAATCGACCTTTTTTTGCCTTGAGACGGAAATAGCTGTCTGGGGCAGGCAAAAATGTTTTACGGGGGAAATCAAAAAAGTTTGCCAGATGGCACAGGAGGTAATAAAAGTGAAACTATTGTATCAGTTTGGGATTATCATGTTTGTAACCTTTCTCGGAGAATTTCTGCACTGTCTGATTCCGTTGCCGATCCCGGCAAGTATCTACGGTTTGCTTCTGATGCTGGCGGGTCTGATGACAAAAGTGATCAAACTGGAGCAGGTCAAGATCGCAGCGGACTTTCTGATCGAGATCATGCCGCCGATGTTTATCCCGGCCGCCGTTGGTCTGATCGTGACCTGGAGTGATTTAAAGGCAATTCTGGTACCGGTTCTTGTGATCACTTGTATCACGACCGTCTTTGTTATGGTTGTGACCGGAAGAACGGCACAGGCAGTAATGCATCTGAAAGAAAACATGGCAGCACAGAAGATGGAGAAGCAGGATTAATAAGGTGATCTCAGGAGGTTAAAGACATGAAAGAGATATTGTGTAACTCGGCATATTTTGGCGTGACGGTCAGTCTGATCGGATATGGAGCTGGCATTATGCTGAAGAAAAAGTTCAAGTATGCATTTTTAAATCCGCTGCTGATCTCAATCATTTTTGTGATCGGCGTGGTGATGTTGTGCGGGGTGGATTATGAAAGTTATGAAAATTCTGCCCAATATTTAAGTTATCTTCTGACTCCGGCGACGGTATGTCTGGCGGTGCCGCTTTATCAGCAGATGACACTTTTAAAGAAAAATCTGGCAGCCGTTGCCTGCGGCATCCTCGCAGGTGTGCTGGCAAGTCTTGGAAGCGTCCTGCTTCTGGCATTTTTGTTCGGACTTGAGCATGATGTCTATGTTACGCTGCTTCCAAAGTCTATCACAACAGCAATCGGAATGGGCGTTTCCGAAGAACTGGGCGGTTTGGTGACCATCACGGTGGCTGTGATCATTGTTACCGGCGTGATCGGAAATGTGATCGGAGAGGCAGTCTGCAAGCTGTTTCGTATTTATGAGCCGATCGCAAAAGGACTGGCACTTGGCACATCCTCCCATGCGATCGGGACGGCCAAAGCACTGGAAATGGGCGAAGTGGAAGGTGCGATGAGCAGCCTGGCGATCGCGGTAGCCGGTCTTCTGACTGTGATCGGAGCCTCTGTATTTGCTGGATTTTACTGAAAATATGATGCCAGGGTCAAAGGTCTAAATCCACATGAGCTTGCTCATAGTTGGGGACTTTTGACACCCACATCAAAATATAAAATCTCTATTGAGAAATTTTGTTGAAAATGGTAGAATAAAAAGAAAAACATAAATGCGGAGGATTAACATGAAAAAACTGAAAGTAAAAAAAGGAAGTACCTGTATGGCTTGTCTTGCATGCGTAGAAGCATGTTCTGAGGCTTTTTATAAGGAGTTTCATCCGGACAAGTCCTGTATCCAGATCGTAGAGAAGAAGAGTGTACGCCCGATGGCCTGTCCACAGTGTGGCAAATGTGCAGAAGCCTGTCCGGAAGGTGCGATCACTCAGAATGCAAAAGGCGTTTACATGATCAACAAAAAGAAATGTACCGGTTGCGGAGCCTGTGCAAAAGCCTGTCCGTTTGGACTGATCGTCAAGACAGAGGGCAATCCGGCATCCAAATGTATCGCATGCGGTATCTGTGCAAAAGCCTGTCCGATGGATGTACTGGAAGTAGTAGAAGAGTAAAGAGCACTCAAAAATAATACATAAAAATAAAAAAAGTCATTGCTGAACATGTGAAATGTCTGCGATGGCTTTTTTTATTGTGCCGCTGTCTCTAATTCAAAAATGCCTCTGACATTCTTCTGTATACATCTGATGTATCATAAAAAACAGACCTTGTCGATTGTGACCGACAAGATCTGTTTTTGACTGATAGATATTTTGTTATCTTTAGATTAAACAATACCCTGAGCGTTCATAGCATCTACAACTTTTTCGAAGCCTGCGATGTTTGCACCGGCTACATAGTTGCCTTTCATGCCGTAACGTTCAGCAGCATCAACCATGTTGTGGCAGATATTAACCATGATACCCTGCAGTTTTGCGTCTACTTCTTCAAATGTCCAGCTCAGACGTTCGCTGTTCTGGGTCATTTCCAGAGCAGATGTAGCAACACCGCCGGCGTTTGCAGCTTTACCAGGAGCAAAGATCACGCCGTTTTTCTGCAGATATTCTGTTGCATCCATAGTAGTAGGCATATTAGCACCTTCGCATACAGCCAGGCATCCGTTTGCTGCCAGCTGTTTTGCATCGTCGATCAGCAGTTCATTCTGAGTTGCACATGGAAGAGCAACATCACATTTTACGCTCCATACGCCGCGTCCTTCATGGTATTCAGCGTTTGGTCTGTAGTTTTTGTATTCGGTCAGTCTTGCACGTTTTACTTCTTTGATCTCTTTAAGTGCTGCTACATCGATTCCGTCCGGATCGTATACCCAGCCGGTAGAATCACTTGCAGTAACCACTTTTGCACCCAGCTGCTGAGCTTTTTCGATCGCATAGATAGCAACGTTGCCGGCACCGGATACACAAACAGTCTTGCCAGCCAGTTCGATACCGTTCAGTTTCAGCAGTTCCTGTGTCAGGTAGAGCAGACCATAACCGGTAGCTTCTGTTCTTGCAAGGGATCCACCGTAGCTTAAGCCTTTACCTGTCAGAACACCTTCATACAGGCCACGGATTCTCTTGTACTGACCGAACATATAGCCGATCTCTCTTGCACCTGTTCCGATATCACCTGCCGGTACATCTGTATCAGCACCGATGTATTTGCACAGCTCTGTCATAAAGCTCTGGCAGAATGCCATAACTTCGCGGTCTGATTTGCCCTTAGGATCGAAGTCAGAACCACCTTTGCCGCCACCGATCGGCAGACCAGTCAGAGAGTTTTTGAAAACCTGTTCAAAACCAAGGAATTTGATGATACCAATGTTTACAGACGGATGCAGACGGATACCGCCCTTGTAAGGTCCGATCGCACTGTTGAACTGTACACGGTAACCGGTATTTACCTGAACCTGACCTTTATCGTCAACCCATGGTACACGGAATTTGAACTGTCTTTCCGGATTTACCATTCTTTCCAGAAGAGCATCCTTTCTGTATTTTTCTTCATTTGCCTCGATAACGACTCTCAGAGACTCCAGAACCTCTTTTACTGCCTGATGAAATTCAGGTTCAGATGGATTCTGCTCTACAACTTTGGCAATAACCTCATCTACGTATGACATGATTGTGTCCTCCTTATCTTCATACATTGATTTCTGTAACCATTCAGAGCTATGCAAAAAACAGTTACGTTTTTTTCATTGCAGATTATAGCAAATCAGCGTGGCAAAGTAAAGAAAAAAATAGTGCTTTTTAGCAAAAAAAATACGGAATTTTTGTAAAAATGTTGGAAGTACGTAGTTTTTGCTGGAAAAGCATCAAAAGGGAAAAGCAAAATTTCCATATAAAGCGCAAGAAAACGAAAAGAATGACCATTTACAAAAAGAAGCAGATTCGCTATACTGAGAGGAAAAGACTGGATGAAAACCGGCCTGAATACAAAGGAGGATCTGCCAATGGAAAAGCAAGCGGGACTTACCGGGCAGGAGGTGGAGGAGCGTATCCGAAGCGGTCAAGTAAACAGGATGGAAAATCATATGGTGAAAACCAATAAGGAGATCGTAAAAGCACATTTGCTTACTTATTTCAATTTTCTGAACCTTTTTCTGGCCATTCTGGTTCTGATCACCGGACAGTTCAAGAACATGACTTTTATGGGAGTCGTGATCGTCAATGCGGTAATCGGGATCGTGCAGGAACTGAAAGTTAAAAAAGTAGTAGACAAGCTGACGGTTCTGACGGCTTCAAAAGCTCATGTGGTAAGAGAAGGTGAAAAATATGAGATAGATATAGAAGAAGTGGTGAAAGATGACATTCTGATTGTGACAAACGGCGATCAGATCTGTGCAGACTGTACGGTTCTTGAATGTGACGGTTTGGAGGTTAATGAATCTATGCTGACCGGAGAATCAAAACCTGTAAAGAAAAAAGCAGGAGATGAGCTGATGTCCGGCAGTTTTGTAGTTGCGGGCGGCGGTGTCGGCCGTGTGGTTCATGTCGGTGATGAGAATTATGCCGCAGAGCTGACAAGGAAAGCCAAGACGAAAAAACGTGCCACTTCGGAAATGCAGAATACGATCAAGCGGATCATAGCGGTGATCAGTATTCTGATCATTCCGATCGGCATTCTGCTGTTCCGTTCTCAGATCAGTGCTCAGGGGATGACCAGGAACGAAGCTATCGTGGCAACCGTTGCCGGAATCATCGGTATGATTCCGGAGGGACTGGTGCTGCTGACCAGCATCTCGTTTATCCTGGGCGTCGGAAGACTTGCAAAAAAGCGGGCACTCGTGCAGGAGATGGAAGCAATCGAAGCACTGGCACGCATCAACGTGCTCTGCCTTGACAAAACCGGAACGATCACGACCGGGGAACTGGAAGTTACAGAGGTGCTTGGCCTTGGAGAGGTGAAAAAAGAAGAAGTAAGCGAGATCATGAATGAGCTTACGTTTGCTTTTGAAGACAGCAACAACACGCAGGAAGCATTAAAACGTTATTTTCACCGTATGGACCGTTTTACGGTCGTTCAGAAAATTCCGTTTTCTTCCGAACGAAAGTACCGTGCGATCGAGTTCGAAGAAAAGGGCTGTTATGTCCTTGGTGCACCGGAGTTTTTATTGCAGGATGACGAAGAAGGGGCGGAAATCCTTCGAAAAGTCAATCAGTATTCAGAGGAGGGCTATCGTGTCCTGTTGCTTGGAAAATGCGGTTCTGTTCAGGCGGAAGATGGAAGTGTCAGTGAGGTGTCACCGATGGGACTGATCGTGATCCTGGACTGCATCCGGAAAGAAGCACCGGACGTCTTTCAGTACTTCCGTGGGCAGAAGGTAGAGATCAAGGTGATCTCCGGTGACAATCCGGTGACGGTATCGAAGATTGCCGGAAAAGCAGGACTTCTGGGGGCAGAAAAATACGTGGATGCCTCCGCACTCGGAGATGATCCGCAAAGTTACCGGGAAGCCGTGCAGAAATATAATGTCTTTGGACGCGTGAAGCCGGAACAGAAGCAGAAGCTTGTCCATGCTTATCAGTCGGAAAAGAAAGTGGTCGGTATGGTTGGTGATGGTGTCAACGACGTGCTTGCACTGAAGGATGCAGACTGCGGTATTGCGATGGCAGCCGGAAGTGATGCGGCAAAACAGTCGGCACATATTGTCCTGCTGGATTCGGATTTTGCCTGCCTTCGGAATATTGTAAGCGAAGGAAGGACGATCATTGCCAACATCGAGCGGGTCAGTGCACTGTATCTGACCAAGACACTGTATTCCATCCTGCTGTGTGTCATTTTTATTCTTCTCGGACGGGCGTATCCGTTTATCCCGGTGCAGCTGTCTCTGATCAGTGCAGCCTGCATCGGTTTCCCGAGTTTTGTGCTGACACTGGAGCATACCGAAGAGGTGACAAGTACTGGATTTTTGCGTCATGTGATGCAGACGGCACTTCCGGCGGCGATTACTATGGTTGTCACCCTGCTTGTGGTTCAGGTTTTGTCACCGTTCTGGAAAGAAACAGAAGTGTTTACCTATACCTTTGATCTCCTGGTCGGAGGAGCAGTCGGGATCATGGTCGTATTTCGTGTGTGCAGGCCGTTGAACTGGCTGAGAGGCATTCTCTGTGTCTGCGTGATCGCAGTTTTTTCGGTGGGTGTGCTACTGTTCCCGGGATTTCTTGGAATCCACAGCATCTTCTGCTGGCAGATGGTACTGGCGATCCCGCTTGTGTGCATGGCCATTCTTCTGTATCATGAACTGATACGTCTGATCCTGTGCTGTTACCGGATCCGAGATCGCATATACGAAAAACTGGAGATTTTATTTCCGAAGAGAAAAAAGAAAAGAAGCCGGTAAGGAAAGGAATTATAAATGAAAAAGAAAATAGCAGTGATAGGCGGAGGGGCGGCAGGCATGTTTGCAGCACTGAATGCGGCAGAACGCGGGTGCGAAGTCCATCTGTTTGAAAAAAATGAAAAACTGGGCAAAAAGATCTATATTACAGGAAAAGGCAGATGTAATCTGACCAATGCCTGTGATACGGAAGAACTGTTTCAGGCAGTTGTCAGCAATCCGAAATTCCTGTACAGTGCTTTCTATGGCTACACGAATCATGATGTGATCGATTTTTTTGAAAAAGCCGGTACAAAGACCAAAATTGAACGTGGGAACCGTGTTTTTCCGGTATCAGATCATTCTGCGGATGTTATTGATGCACTTCGCAGGAAAATGCGGGAATATAAAGTGCAGGTGCATTTAAATACCGAAGTTTCCAAGGTGGAAGCCAAAGATGGAAAAGTAACCGGTGTTTTGTCAGATGGAGAAAAGAAACTTTTTCCGGCAGATGCCGTACTTGTGGCAACCGGAGGGATTTCTTATAAAACGACAGGTTCTACCGGAGACGGTTACCGTTTCGCAGAAGAACTCGGACATAAAGTGACGGAATTATATCCATCGCTGGTTCCGTTTAATACAAAAGAAGCGTGGGCGAAAAGCCTTCAGGGTCTTTCACTGAAAAATGTGGATGTCAAAGTGATGGACGGTAAAAAGAAACTCTATGATGGTTTTGGCGAGATGATGTTCACCCACTTTGGCGTGACTGGTCCTCTGATCTTAAGTGCCAGCAGTTACACTGCGAAAACGGCACGAAAAAAAGAACTTTCTATGTTTATCGACCTGAAGCCGGCATTGTCAAAAGAACAACTGGATCACCGAATCCTGCGTGATTTTGAGGAAGCAAAAAACAGACAGTTTAAAAACGCACTGGGCGGACTTTTCCCGGCAAAACTGACTCCGGTCATGATCGAGTTGTCCGGCATCAATCCGGAGAAAAAGGTAAATGAGGTATCAAGAGAAGAACGCCTCGGATTTGTGGAGCTGATCAAAAATTTGCCATTGACCGTAACAGGGCTTCGCGATTATAATGAAGCTATTATCACAAAAGGTGGTGTCAGTGTAAAAGAAGTCAATCCGTCCACGATGGAGTCCAAACTGGTGCAGGGACTGTATTTTGCAGGTGAGGTACTGGATCTGGATGCTGTGACCGGAGGATTCAATCTGCAGATCGCCTGGTCCACTGCCTATGCGGCAGCACTGGCGATGAGCGAAGCATAGATACCATGCAGGAGGAAAATATGAGTTTTAATATTGCAATTGACGGACCGGCAGGAGCCGGAAAAAGCACGATCGCAAAACGTGTGTCAAAAGAGCTTGGATTTATTTATGTCGATACCGGGGCAATGTATCGTGCGATCGCAGTTTATATGATGCAGAATCAGATCGATATCCACGACGATGCGGCAGTGCAGAAAGCCTGCAGCAAGATTTCCATATCGATCGCCTACAGTGATGACGGCGAACAGCAGGTGATCTTAAACGGGGAGAACGTGACCGGACTGATCCGCACAGAAGAAGTGAGCAAGATGGCATCCGTGACTTCCGCAAACCCGGCCGTGCGAGCCACACTGCTTGACTTGCAAAGAGATCTGGCGGCAAAAGAAGATGTCCTGATGGACGGAAGAGACATCGGCACCAATATCCTGCCACATGCACAGCTGAAAATTTATCTGACCGCAAGCGTGGAAACGCGTGCAAAGAGACGTTTCCTGGAACAGCAGGAAAAGGGAGATACGCACACACTGGAAGAGATCGAAGAGGAGATCCGGGACCGCGATCAGCGTGACATGTCAAGAGAGATCGCACCGCTTCGCCAGGCAAAGGATGCCATTCTGGTAGATTCTTCGGATCTGTCGATCGATGAGGTGGTTGAGCGTATTAAAGAATGTTACAGGGAAGTGAAGCAATGAAAGTGATAAAAGCACAGACTGCGGGTTTTTGTTTTGGCGTAAAACGTGCCGTTGACCAGGTCTATGATCTGGCAGCAAAAGAAAAAGAGCCGGTTTACACTTACGGGCCGATCATCCACAACGAAGAGGTAGTGCGGGATCTGGAAGAAAAAGGCGTACAGGTGCTGAATGGAAAAGAAGATCTGCTTTCGGTAAAAAAGGGTACCGTTGTGATCCGTTCCCATGGCGTTGCGGAAGAGGTTTATGATCTGATCTGCGAAAACGGACTGAATCTTGCCGATGCGACCTGTCCATTTGTAAAGAAAATACATCGCATTGTCAGGCGGGAAGGCGAAAACGGAAGAGAGATCGTGATCATCGGAAATGCCAATCATCCGGAGGTAGAAGGCATCCGAGGATGGTGTGTTTCTAAAGTGACGGTGATCGGAACAGAAGAAGAAGCAGAAGAATTTGAACCAAATTCAGACACAGGAGTCTGTGTTGTGTCTCAGACGACATTTAATTACAAGAAATTTAATAAATTAGTTGAAATTCTTTCAAAAAAGCGTTATGATATACTTGTTTTAAATACGATTTGCAATGCGACCGAAGAGCGTCAGCAGGAGGCGAGAAAAATTGCCGCCGATGTGGATGCCATGATCGTAATTGGAGGCAGACACAGTTCCAATACGCAGAAACTATTTGAAATATGTAAAGAAGAATGCAAGAATACTTACTATATACAGACACTTGAAGATTTGGATGTACATTCGATGCAGTCCATGAGTTGCGTAGGTATTACAGCAGGGGCATCAACCCCAAATAATATTATTGAGGAGGTTCACAAGGAATGTCAGAAATGAGCTTTGAACAAATGCTGGAGGAATCATTAAAAACAATTCATAATGGAGAGGTAGTCGAAGGTACGGTCATCGATGTCAAAGAAGACGAGATCATCTTAAATATTGGATACAAAGCTGACGGTATCATCACAAAAAGTGAATATACCAACGATTCAAGCGTAAATCTCCAGGATGTTGTTCATGTTAACGACAAAATGGAAGCAAAAGTCCTGAAAGTAAACGATGGTGAAGGACAGGTTCTGCTGACTTACAAACGTCTGGCAGCAGAAAAAGGAAACAAGAGACTGGAAGAAGCTTTTGAAAATCACGAAGTACTGAAAGCACCAGTTGCACAGGTACTCGATGGTGGTCTGAGCGTTGTGATCGACGAAGCAAGAGTATTTATCCCGGCAAGCCTGGTATCTGATACTTACGAAAGAAATCTTGGCAAATATGCAGGTCAGGAAATCGAGTTTGTGATCAGCGAGTTCAATCCACGCAGAAGAAGAATCATCGGCGACCGTAAACAGCTGTTGGTTGCAAAGAAAGCAGAAATGCAGAAAGAACTCTTTGCAAGAATCCACGTTGGTGATGTAGTAGAAGGCGTTATCAAAAACGTTACAGACTTCGGTGCATTCATCGACCTGGGCGGAGCAGACGGTCTGCTGCACATCTCAGAGATGTCCTGGGGACGTGTTGAAAATCCAAAGAAAGTATTCAAAGTTGGCGAAAAACTTTCTGTTCTGATCAAAGACATCAGCGGCGATAAGATTGCACTGAGCCTGAAATTCCCGGATCAGAACCCATGGCTGACAGCTGGCGAGAAATACGCAGCAGGCAACGTGGTAGAAGGTAAAGTTGCAAGAATGACTGATTTTGGTGCATTTGTTGAACTGGAGCCGGGTGTAGACGCACTGCTTCATGTATCACAGATTTCCCAGGAGCATGTTGATAAACCATCTGACGTACTGAGCGTAGGACAGGTTATCACAGCAAAAGTAGTAGATTTCAACGGCGAAGACAAAAAAATCAGCCTGAGCATGAAAGCACTGCAGAAAGAAGAAGCTGCTGCCGACACAACAGAGGCAGAAGAAGAGTAATATTGCACATCTCAAAAAGGGAGTGCTGAGTGTCCTGTAAGGTTCAGACAAAAGAGAACCTGCAGGGCAGGAAAGCCTGATTTCAAATGGAAATCAGGCTTTTTATGTATAAACATAATAAAGAGGGCGAATTCATAAACTGTTGCGTACATTCAAACCAGAAAGAATCCGAATGATAGCTTTCCTGGAAAACAGGTTTGAACAGTGCTTTTTCCTGAGGAAGAAAAAGTCCCCGGTGACGCTGGTAACAGGTTGTGGCTTTTGCAGGGATGCGTTCACGTGGATCGAGATAAGAGGCAACGTGCTTATGAATGGCACAGTCCTGCAAAGGAATATAATAATAATTTTTATAGTCAGATATGAAATACTTTAATTCGCCCTCGAAAGCATAGATCATTAGTTTGGCAGTGTCTTCCTGGAGCGTAAGATAGCACGAGGAAAGCCGGTTGGAGATCTGCTTTGGAACAGGATATTTCAGATCCAGCTCTGCAATCAGAAGCGGCTGTCCGTTCACAGAATCTTCCCAGAAAAGATTCCGGAGCGTATAATCCTGGTCTTTCAAAAACAGCGGATAGGCAAGAAGCGGCAGCAGTTTTGTCATACCTTTCAGATCGTCCAGATTATGTAGAAGCAGAAGCGAAAGAGCATCCGCATCTTTTAACTGGCAGTAGCTCTGATAGATTTTGATCAGTTCGCCGCCGTTGTAGCGGTCTTCCCGCTCAATGCCAAGGAAAGATTCCAGACTTTTCTGGTTGATGTGCGTCAGTTTCAGATATTTTTTGTATGGTCGGGTCAGGCGGTAAAGATCAATGCTTTGCATGGATGATAAGGTATCTGACAATGTATATTTTTCTGCTTTGAAAAGAAGATAAGGGATATCAAAACCGTCACCGTTGAAATGAACGACAGCACGAAATGACCGGCAGAACGCAAGAAATGCGTTTAAAATTTCACATTCTTCCGATGGAGTTTCGGCAAACCACTGAAGGAAAGTCCAGTGCTCATCCAGAAAGCAGACCGCACCGATCAGATACAGAGAAGTGTTTCGCGGGGAAAATCCGGTTGTTTCAATGTCAAAGAAGAGAAATTCTTCTCTGGAAAAAGGAAAAGAGTCCAGATAGCGAAGATCTGGTTCAAAGGTGGAAAAAGATTGTTGTTTATATAGCATGAAAAAATTCCTTTCTTAAACTTATGTGTTCAAGAATGCCTCTGGCATTTCTGAAGTTGATTTTGAATTCTGGCATCATTATAAAAGTGTTTCAATAAAAATGCAATACAGAGATATTTAGCGATTAAAAAGACAGAAAATTCAATGAAAAATAAAAGGAGAAAATTATGTGGGATATTCAAATTCTTGGAGTAGATTTGTATCATGTTCTTTTCTGGCTGATCTTATACAGCTTTATGGGATGGATATGGGAAAGTTGCTATGTATCGATAAAGGAAAAGAAGCTGGTAAACCGTGGATTTGTAACAGGTCCGGTGTGTACGATCTATGGAGTGGGAGCCATGAGCGTTTATCTGGTTCTGAGGCCATTGCAGGATCATGGTTTATGGCTGTTTCTTGGCGGCATCGTTCTGGCAACCATCCTGGAGTATGTTACTTCGTGGGTAATGGAAAAGCTCTTCCACACAAGCTGGTGGGATTACAGCGAACGGCCGTTTAACCTGCATGGCAGGATCTGTCTGGGATGCTCGATCGCATGGGGATTTTTCACACTGCTGATGTTTGAGATTCTTCAGCCGTTTGCACAGTGGGTGATCGATCTGTTTGATGTAGCGACCGGACATGCGTTTATTATCTTATGTGGGATTCTGTACTGCGTGGACTTTATCGTATCGACACTTGCAGCACTGCAGCTCGGCGAAAAACTGGAAGGCCTGCAGACTGCCATGGAAGAGTTTACCGAATATCTTCAGACGACCAAAGTCTACAGTTCGACGGAAGAGGCAAGAGAACTGTTTGGAAACTATAAAAAGCATCTGCCGACGAAAAAAGAATTTCAGGAAAAGCTGGGAGAGTATCAAAGGCGCATTGCAGGCAAGATTGAAGAAAAGGGTCTTTCTGAATATGCAGAAGGCATTCGCTCTCGTTCAAAGGGATTTCGGGAACAGTATCAGGAGAGGGTCTCCAGGATCACCGGCGTAAACAAACGTTTTATGAAAGCTTATCCTACGATTCATAAAGTATCCAGAAAGAAAAAGGGGAATCAGAAAGAAACAAAATAAGCAAACAGAGAAAAAGAAAGCAGCAGTTATTGTTTTTTGATGGCTGTAAATATAAAAAAAGGAGGAGAAGTGTATGCTGCGTTTTACATTTCGAGGTGGCATTCATCCAGATGACGGAAAGGCGTTGTCCAAAGATAAGCCGATTCGGGAGGTTTTGCCCAAAGGAGAGCTCGTCTATTCGCTTTCTCAGCATATCGGAGCACCAGCCAAAGCCATTGTAGCAAAAGGCGATCATGTACTGGCAGGCCAGAAAATTGCAGAAGCAGGGGGGTTTGTATCTGCAAACATTTTTGCATCCGTATCAGGAACGGTCAAAGCGATCGAAGCAAGGCTGGGGGTAGCCGGAGGCATGCAGGAATCCATTGTCATTGAAAACGATGGCCTGTATGAAGAGGTAGAGTTTTCACCAGAGCGGAAATTGGCGGATATTTCCGGAAAAGAGATCATTGAGATCATCAAGGAGGCGGGTATTGTCGGTATGGGCGGAGCCGGATTCCCGACACATGTCAAATACATGCCGAAAGATCCATCTGCGATCGATCACATCATTGTCAACTGTGCGGAGTGTGAGCCTTATCTGACATCAGATTACCGCAGGATGATGGAGGAACCAGAAAAAATCGTGGGCGGTCTTCAGGCGGCAATGAAGATTTTTGACGGAAGGGCAAAAGGCGTACTGGCAGTTGAAGACAATAAAAAAGATGCGGCAGCAAAACTGCGGGAAGCAGCAAAGGGGATACCGGATATTGAAGTTGTAGAATTAAAAACCAAGTATCCGCAGGGAGCAGAGCGACAGCTTATTTTTGCAGTCACAGGAAGACAGATCAATTCTTCCATGCTTCCGGCAGATGCAGGATGTGTAGTCAACAACTGTGACACGATCCATGCAATCTATGAGGCGGTACATTTTGGTAGACCGGTCATGAAAAAAGTGATGACGATCACCGGAAATGCGATCAAAGAACCGCAGAACCTGCGTGTCCGCACCGGTACGAACTTCCGGGAACTGATCGAAGAGGCGGGAGGTTTTACTTCCGAACCGGAGAAAATCATCGCCGGAGGTCCGATGATGGGAATCCCGCTGATCTCTCTGGATGTTCCGGTAGTCAAGACGTCTTCTGCGATCCTGTGCATGACAAAAGACGAGGTCGCAGCCTGCGAAGAGACAGCGTGTATCAACTGCGGACGCTGTGTGTCCGTCTGTCCGGGCCGGATCATTCCGGCAAAACTGGCTGATTATGCGAAAAGACATGATAAAAAAGCGTTTGAAAAAGCAAATGGAATGGAGTGCTGTGAATGTGGATGCTGCAGCTATAGCTGTCCGGCAAAACGACCGCTGACACAATATATCAAATCCATGCGTAAGATCGTGCTTGCAGATCGGAAAAAAGCTGCACAGAGGGGGAATGGAAAATGACTGAAATGTGGAACATATCATCAAATCCGCACATCCGGGATAAGAGAAAAAGCAGCGACCTGATGAGCCTTGTGCTGATCGCACTGCTTCCGGCAACCATATTTGGTGTCATAAATTTTGGAATCGATGCGTTAAAAGTAATCGTGCTGTCTGTGACAGGCAGCGTGCTCACAGAGTATGTTTACGAAAAACTGATGCATAAAAAAGTGACAGTCGATGATCGCAGTGCAGAAGTGACAGGGCTTCTGCTGGCACTGAACCTTCCGGCGTCTGCACCATGGTATCTTCCGGTACTCGGTTCTGTTTTTGCCATTCTGTTTGTAAAACAGCTCTTTGGAGGACTGGGGCAGAACTTTATGAATCCGGCTCTCGCAGCAAGATGTTTTCTCCTGATTTCATTTGCTGGAAAAATGACGGATTTTACATACGATGCAGTGTCCGGGGCAACGCCGCTTGCAGCCATGAAAGCCGGCGAGAGCGTGAATGTTTTAAACCTGTTTCTCGGAAAAACAGCCGGAACGATCGGTGAGACTTCCACACTGGCGATCCTGATCGGTGCGGTGATCCTTCTGGTATTTAAAGTGATCGATCTGAGGATACCATTGTCCTGCCTGCTTTCTTTCTCTGTTTTTGCCATTTTATTTGGCGGACATGGATTTGATCTGCATTTTCTGGCAGCACAGCTGTGTGCGGGCGGACTGATGCTTGGTACATTTTTTATGGCAACGGATTATGTAACCTCACCGATCACCAAAAACGGTCAGATCGTGTATGGATGCATCATCGGTATTCTCACCGGGGTTTTTCGTTTCCTCGGAAGTGCATCGGAGGGCGTATCTTATGCGATCATCCTTTCAAACCTTCTGGTGCCTTTGATTGAAAAAGTAACACCTCCGACAGCATTTGGGAAAGGAGGAAAAAAGCATGAATAAGATTATAAAAGAAGCACTGGTACTGATGGCGATCACACTGGTTTCCGGTTTACTGCTCGGAGCTGTCTACAGCATTACAAAACAGCCGATCGCACAGGCAGAGGAAAAAGCACAGAAAGAAGCTTATCTTGCTGTATTTCCGGATGCACAGGATCTGACGGAGCCGGATAACAAAGAAGAACTGCTCACAGAAGCAGCCGATGTCCTGGATCAGCCCGGATTTGGCACAGCTGACACTCTGGAAGATTTTTATCTGGCAGAAAAGGACGGAGCAGTGACAGGTGTGGTTATGAACATTACTTCGCATGAAGGATACGGCGGTGACATCAATTTCTCCATGGGTGTCAGTATGGACGGAACGGTGACAGGCGTGGAGATGCTTTCCTTAAGTGAGACAGCCGGACTTGGCATGCGTGCAAAAGACGAAGAATTCAAAGGACAGTTCGCAGGAAAAATCGTAGATCAGTTCGTGGTTACAAAAAACGGTGCTTCCGCGGGAAACGAGATTGATGCGATCAGCGGAGCAACCTTTACTTCCAAAGCGGTGACAAACGGTGTCAATGCGGGACTTCGTTTTTATGAAAGCCTTAAGGAAGGAGGTATCTTACAATGAGCAAAGCAGGAGAACGTTTATATAACGGTATCATCAAAGAAAACCCGACCTTTGTGTTGATGCTTGGTATGTGTCCGACGCTGGCAGTAACCACCTCAGCGATGAACGGACTTGGCATGGGACTTACGACAACGGTGATCCTTGCCATGTCAAACCTGATGATCTCAGCACTTCGTAAAGTCATTCCGAACGGCGTGCGTATGCCGGCCTTTATCGTGGTTGTGGCATCTTTCGTAACGATCGTACAGTTTTTGCTTCAGGCGTATGTACCGTCTCTGTATCAGAGTCTTGGTATTTATATCCCTCTGATCGTAGTAAACTGTATCATCCTTGGAAGAGCGGAAGCCTATGCTTCTTTCAATCCGGTCATCCCGTCTTTCTTTGACGGCGTCGGTATGGGACTTGGATTTACCATCGGTCTTGCCAGTATCGGTATCGTGCGTGAGCTGATCGGAGCCGGAACCATTTTCGGTGTGCAGGTGATGCCTTCTTTCTATCAGCCGATCACGATCTTTATCCTTGCACCGGGAGCTTTTCTGGTCCTGTCCCTTCTGACAGCAGCCCAGAACCGCGTGAAACGTAAAATGCAGGAAAAAGGTAAAGAGACAAAGATCGGCAGCGGCTGCACAGGAGAATGTGCCTCCTGTGCAAGTTCCTGTAAAGGAGGGGAGACATTATGAGAGAATTACTTATGATCGCAGTCGGCACTGCGTTTATCAACAATGTTGTTTTGAGCCAGTTTTTGGGACTGTGTGCATTCCTTGGTGTATCCAAGAAAATGGATACCGCAGCAGGCATGGGCGGAGCCGTTATCTTTGTTATCACGATCTCATCCTTTGTCACGGCTCTGATCTATAAATTTCTGCTCCTTCCGCTGAATGTGACTTACCTTCAGACGATCGTGTTTATTCTGGTCATTGCGGCACTGGTACAGTTTGTGGAAATGTTTCTGAAAAAGAGCAGCCCGTCTCTGTACAATGCACTTGGCGTTTATCTGCCGCTGATCACGACAAACTGTGCCGTACTTGGTGTGGCACTGATCAATGTACAGAAAAGCTACGGCATCGTAGAGAGCGTGGTAAATGGCCTGGCAACGGCGGTCGGATTTACGATCGCGATCGTGCTGATGGCCGGTATCCGTGAAAAAACAGAATACAATGATGTACCGGAATCTTTTAAAGGATCACCGATCGTTCTTCTTACAGCCTGTCTGATGGCGATCGCATTCTTTGGATTTTCCAGTCTGAAATAGGAAGGAGGAGTGGCGGATGAGCATGGAGATCATACTTGCGGCTGTGATCGTAGGAGGTACCGGACTGCTTCTGGGACTTTTCCTTGGATTGGCAGGGAAAAAATTTGCAGTAGAAATTGATGAAAAAGAACAGCAGGTAAGAGAACAGCTTCCGGGAAATAACTGCGGCGGCTGCGGATATGCAGGATGTGATGCGATGGCAAAGGCGATTGCAAACGGAGAGGCTCCGGTAAATGGCTGCCCGGTAGGGGGAGATGCCGTGGCAGCAAAGATTGCCAGGATCATGGGGCAGGAAGCAGGCGAGAGCATCCGCAGAGTTGCCTTTGTAAAATGTGGCGGAACCTGTGACAAAGCAAAAGAATCCTGTCATTATTATGGAGTTCACGACTGTGAGATGATGGATTTTATTCCGGGAGGCGGACCGAAAACCTGTCATTATGGATGTATCGGAGACGGAACCTGCGAAAAGGTCTGTTCATTTGATGCGATTCATGTTATAAATGGAGTAGCAGTGGTAGACAAGGAGAAATGCAGAGCGTGTGGAGCATGCGTGGAGCATTGTCCGCGTCATCTGATCGAGCTTGTGCCATATGAAAGCCGTTATCTGGTACGCTGTGCTTCAAAAGATAAAGGAAAGCTGGTTATGCAGGCATGTGAGGCAGGGTGCATCGGATGTAAGAAATGCCAGAGGGAATGTCCTTCCGGTGCCGTTACAGTGGAGAACAATATTGCACATATCGATACTTCAAAATGTACCAACTGCGGAACCTGTGCATCGCTCTGTCCGAGAAAGGTGTTTACCGGACCGGTTGCCAGGAAAGAGTCCTGAAGACATAAGAAGTAAAGAAAGGGGAAATCAGGAATGAAGAAAAAGGGGTTTGGTGTGCTCGCAGTGCTGATGCTGAGTATGTTGCTTTCCGTAACCGCTTTTGCAAAAGGAAAGTGGAAGGTTGAGGAAGGTAACCGTTACTATTATAATGAGGATGGTACAAAGCAGAAAGGCTGGCTCACACTCAAAAAAGGAACTTATTATTTTCTGCCAAAGACAGGGATCATGGCAACCGGTGTGCGGCAGATCGCAGGAAAGACCTATGTATTTTCAAAAAAAGGGATTCTGCTGAAGGCATATGAAAGAGCTGGATTCAGGACAACCGCATCCGGAAAACTCTGCTATTCTTACGGTGACGGTACCGGCCGCCTGAAACGTCAGTGGTTTACCATCAATGGAAAGACGTACTACTTTAATAAAAAAGGGCATGCCCTGACGGGATGGCAGAAGATTGACGGAAAGATTTATTATTTCAATAAAAGATATGTTTTGCAGAAAGAAAAATGGGTGAAATACAACGGCAAAAAGATGTATCTTGGATCCGACGGAACGTTTGTGAAAGATACCTGGATCGATGACAAGTATCTTGGACCGGACGGCGTTTATATCAAAGGCTATCGTGATGACAGACGGACAAACAAAAGTAAAACCGGATGGGTTGGATACGGTCAGCAGTGGAGATATTACCGGAAGAACAAACTGGTGACCGGCTGGATCACCATTGGTGAGAAGAGGTATTTCTTTGGCTCGGACGGTTATATGCGTGCCGGATGGCTGAAAGATCAGGGGCATACGTATTATATGGATACCAGAAGTGCTACTTATGGACAGATGATGACCGGCTGGTGCAAGATCAAAAACAAGTATTATTATTTCTTCCGCACACCGGCAGAGCATAATGGAACCGTCTATCCGCAGGGTAGTATGGCGAGAAAGATTTCCATCCGTTTCTCTTTGGCAGACGGAACGCAGAAAATCTATATCTTTGGCAAAAACGGTGCCTGCACGAATTATTAAAAATCCAGAATCTCTGTCTGTGATTTCAGGCTGAGAAAAACCTCCCGGAGCGTTTCCTTTCCGGGAGGTTTTTTTTGCGGCATTAAGGAAAATGCAGCAAAAAAACGGTCAGTGGAAGATTTTTTGCATATTCTGAATAGAAAGAGGAACAGGAGGGCTGTTATGGCAACGATCGTGATAGATGCCGGACATGGAGGAGCAGACCCGGGAGCTGTTTTTGAAGGAAGACAGGAAAAAGACGATACACTGCGGCTGGCACTGGCAGTGGGAAAGATTCTGGAGGAAAACGGACAGAATGTGATCTATACCAGAACAACCGATGTTTATCAGACACCATTTCAGAAAGCAACGATCGGAAACGAAGCGAGAGCCGATTTTTTTGTTTCCATACATCGCAATTCCAGTCCGGTTGCCGGGCAGTATTCTGGTGTGGAAACACTGGTCTATGAGCGAAGCGGCATCAAAGAAGAGATGGCAGAAAACATCAACCGGGAACTGGAGGAAGCCGGTTTTAAAAATCTCGGTGTCAAAGAAAGACCGGGACTTGTCGTCCTTCGCAGGACCAAAATGCCGGCAGTACTGGTGGAAGCAGGGTTTATTAACAACGGAGAAGACAACCGGATCTTTGATGAAAATTTTGAGGAAGTCGCACAGGCGATCGCCGACGGTATTTTGCAAACCATCTATGCACAGGAAGTCGAATCTTATGAATACAAAAAAGAAGCAGAAACACCTTATCGCATCCAGCTTGGTTTTTTTAATCTGGAAGAAAATGCCAGGGCACTGCAGGCACAGCTGCTCTTTTTGGGATACGATGCTGTGATCGAACCTGGAGAGGATGGGACTTACCGGGTTTACAGTGGATCTTTTGAAAAACTGGATAATGCGGCAAAAATGGAGCAGACACTGCGAAAAGCAGGATTTTCCACCTATATCGTACAGTAAAGGAATAAGAAAAAAACAAGAAACGTAAATCTTTACACTTTTTGTTTCCTGAGGTATACTAAGGAGCAGAGAATGGGCTTGGAAGAAAGGTACCATTTTATGGTGTGCATAGGAGGGCGGTATGTCTGTCTGCCCTCTGCACATATAGCAGAGTTTTCCTGGATGTAAAACGGAGAAAGTAACTGTAAACATAGCATACATAGGGTAAATAATAATATTACCGGAGAGTGGAGTATGGATAAAAAGAAAAAATGGTTAAAAATCACACTTGGAATTATGGCACTGGTTATCGTGGGGGTGTATATCGGTGGGATTGCCGCCTTTCATGGAAAATTCTTGAAGAACACGGACATTAATGGCATGGATGTTTCAGATATGACAGTGGAAGAGGCAGAGAAACTGATCAGAGAGCAGGTAGAAGATTATCAGATCACGTTAAAAGAACGCGGAAATAACAGTGAGACGATCACGGCAGAAGAGATCGGTTATCATTATGTTTCCAATGGGGAAATCGAAAATTTCCAAAAATCCCAGCCATACGCCCTGTGGTTTGTAAGTTATTTCCGACCGGCATCTTATGCGTTTGAGACGGCAGTGCAGTATGATGAAACATTGCTGAAAGAAAAAGCGGACAGCCTTAAATGTTTTGATAAAGCAACAGCTAAAGCACCGGAAGATGCGAAAATGGTCTTTCAGGAAAGCGAAAACAAGTATGTGATCAAAAAAGAGAAGCAGGGTGCAAAGCTCAAACAGAAAAAATTCTGGAAACTGCTTACAGAGACAATTTCAGAAAGAGACGGTCTGCTGGATCTGGAGAAAGAATCCTGTTATCAGACACCAAAAGTGACAAGTGATGACAAAGACTTAAACCAGCTGGTAGAGAATCTCAATCATTATGTGGATATCGAGATTACATACTGTTTTGGAAACCAGAAGGAGGTTCTGGACGGCAGTGTGGTAAAAGACTGGCTGACCTATGATAAAAAAGGGAAAGTGCTGGTAAAAGACGGTGCGATCAGCGACTATATCGCATCTCTGGCAGACAAGTATGATACTTATGACAAGCCACGGAAGTTCAAGACAAGTGACGGAACGTATGTGACTGTGGAGGGCGGTTCATATGGATGGAAAATCGACCAGACAGCGGAGGCAGAAGAGCTGACAAAGCTGATGGAAGAAGAGCCGCACATGGAACGTACACCGATCTTTGCCCAGAAGGCAGACAGCTGGGAAAATGGTGACATGGGTGACACGTATGTGGAAGTTGATCTGACAAAACAACATCTGTGGATGTACAAAGAAGGGAAACTGATCGTAGAATCGGATTTCGTATCCGGAACAATGACACCGGCTCGTGTGACACCGCCCGGCATTTTCCGGTTATACTATAAAAAATCACCGGCTGTTCTTCGAAGCACAAAACCGGGCGACAGTTACGAGACACCGGTTTCTTTCTGGATGCCGTTTAACGGCGGGATCGGATTCCACGATGCCACCTGGAGAGGAAGCTTCGGCGGTCAGATCTTCTGGAACAGCGGTTCTCATGGCTGCATTAATCTTCCGTACAGTGCCGCACAGACGATTTACCAGAATATCGAAAAAGACTATCTGGTTATTTGCTTCTATCGGAACGGTGAGTATAAATATTAGATGTGAGATGATTCATATGTCATGCGATGCATGACGTGCACCTCGCAGCAAGAATGGCAGAGGCATTCTTAAATAAAAAAAGAAAGAGGAAATGTATGCTCGAACAGATTGTAGAGCCACTGCTTGGGTGGTTCGGGGAACATGCACGGATTCTCCCGTGGAGAGAACAGCCGCAGCCATATCGCGTCTGGGTTTCTGAAATTATGCTGCAGCAGACACGTGTAGAGGCGGTAAAACCCTTTTTTGAACGTTTTACGCAGGCTCTGCCGGACGTTCGATCCCTTGCGGAATGTCCGGAAGATAAGCTTTTGAAGTTATGGGAGGGGCTTGGCTATTATAACCGCGTCCGAAATATGCAGAAAGCAGCACAGAATATGGTGGAATTTTATGACGGCGAAATGCCGGCAGACTATGAAAAACTGCTGGGTCTTCCCGGGATCGGTCCTTATACGGCAGGAGCAGTAGCTTCCATTGCCTTTGAGATCCCGGTTCCGGCTGTTGACGGAAATGTCCTGCGGGTGATCACAAGGATCACGCAGAATGACGGAGATATTTTGAAGCAGTCTGTCAAACGTCAGGTCGAGGAGGAGCTTCTGGCAGTAATGCCAAAAGGAAGATCCGGAGCCTTTAATCAGGCACTGATGGAACTTGGGGCGACTGTATGTGTGCCAAACGGGGCACCGAAGTGTGAGGAATGTCCGCTGTCAGGCGTATGCCTTGCACATCAGAACGGCAAAGAGATGGACTATCCGAAAAAAGCACAGAAAAAGCCGCGTAAAATCGAAAAAAAGACCGTTCTGGTGATAAGGGACGGCAGCAGGGCAGCAATCCGCAAACGTCCGGCAAAAGGACTTCTGGCAGGTTTATATGAGCTTCCTAATCTCTCTGGATGGTTAAGCCAGGATGAAGTTCTGGACTGGCTGAAACAGGAAGGGCTGTCACCGATCCGTATCCGGAGATTATCGGATGCGAAACATATTTTCAGTCATATTGAATGGCATATGACAGGATATGTGGTCCTGGTGGAAGAACTGGAAAACGATTCCGGAAAAGATATGCTTTTTATTGAGCCGAAAAGAACAGAAGAAGAATACCCGATCCCGGCAGCTTTTTCAGCTTACACAGCCTATCTTCAGATCAGACTCGGACAGGAAAAATATGACGAAAAATAAAACAGAAACGTGTATGGAGGAGAAAACGTGAAAATATTATCAATAGCAATTCCCTGTTATAATTCTGCAGCCTATATGAGAAGATGTATTGATTCTCTGCTTCCGGGCGGAGAAGATGTGGAGATTTTAATTGTGGATGACGGTTCCACAAAAGACAATACCGCAGAGATCGCAGATGAGTATGAAAAAAATTATCCGGGGATCGTAAAGGCGATCCATCAGGAGAACGGTGGACATGGAGAGGCAGTCAATGCCGGACTGCGTAATGCAACCGGAGTATACTATAAAGTGGTGGACAGCGATGACTGGGTAGATGTGGATGTTTATCTCGATATTATCAAAACTTTGAAAGAACTGGTGGCAGGTCCGCAGACTGTTGATATGTTCATCAGCAATTTTGTCTACGACAAGGCAGGTGCGAAGCACAAAAAAGTGATGCGGTACAAGGCATTTCCTGAAAATGAAGTATTCCAGTGGGATCATGCAAAAAAACTGCACATCGGACGTTACATTCTGATGCATTCCGTGATCTACCGTACCATGCTGCTACGGGAATGCAACCTGGAGCTTCCGAAACATACCTTTTACGTGGACAATCTGTTTGTGTTCCAGCCGCTTCCGTATGTAAAAAATCTTTATTATAAAAATGTGAATTTCTATCATTATTTTATCGGCAGGGATGATCAGTCCGTCAACGAAAAAGTCATGATCTCCCGCATCGATCAGCAGATCCGTGTCAATAAAATCATGATCGACACCATGGCTGACAATAAAATCGCAGACAAGCGGATCCGCCAGTATATGACAAGTTATCTGGATATCATTACAACGGTTACTTCCGTTATGCTGATCCGTTCCGGCACAGAAGAAAATCTGGAAAAGAAAAAAGAACTGTGGCAGTATTTAAAAGCAAAAGACGGCGGTCTGTATTTCCGCCTGCGTCACGGTCTGTTTGGACGTACGATGAATTTGCCGGGCAGAGGAGGAAGAAAACTTTCGGTTGCAGCCTATAAGATCTCACAGAAATTTTATGGATTCAACTGATACAAAAGCGACAGAGATAGGACGTTGTAATTCTGTGAGATTTATGGTAGAATTTTCACAGTTGAAAAAATGGATATTTTAGGAGGACAACATGGGAGAGGAAACGGTTTCCAAAAATTTTATTGAACAGATTATAGAAAAAGATCTGGCAGAGGGCAAATACGATACGATCTGTACTCGTTTTCCGCCGGAACCAAATGGCTATCTGCATATCGGACATGCCAAAGCCATTCTGTTAAATTATGGACTTGCACAGAAATATCACGGCAAGTTTAATATGCGTTTTGATGACACCAACCCGACCAAGGAGCGAGTTGAGTTTGTAGAGTCCATCAAGGCGGATATCAAATGGCTGGGTGCTGACTGGGAAGACAGACTGTTTTTCGCATCTAATTACTTTGACCAGATGTATGAAGCAGCAGTGAAGCTGATCAAAAAAGGCAAAGCCTATGTCTGTGACCTGACACCGGAGCAGATTCGCGAGTACAGAGGGACACTGACAGAACCTGGAAAAGAAAGCCCGTACCGTAACCGCAGCATCGAAGAAAATCTGGAGCTGTTTGAAGCAATGAAGGATGGCAAATATGCAGACGGAGAAAAGGTACTGCGTGCAAAGATTGATATGGCATCTCCGAATATCAATATGCGTGATCCGATCATTTACCGTGTGGCACATATGACACACCATAATACCGGAGATAAATGGTGCATCTATCCGATGTATGATTTTGCACATCCGATCGAAGATGCAATCGAAGGCGTGACACATTCTATCTGTACCCTGGAGTTTGAGGATCACCGTCCGCTCTATGACTGGGTCGTACGTGAACTGGAGTATCCGCATCCACCAAAACAGATCGAGTTTGCAAAACTGTATCTGACCAACGTTGTTACCGGTAAACGTTACATCAAAAAACTGGTAGAAGAAGGTATCGTGGACGGCTGGGATGATCCGCGTCTGGTATCGATCGCAGCCCTTCGAAGAAGAGGATTCACACCAGAATCCATCAAGATGTTCGTTGACCTGTGCGGTGTCAGTAAAGCTCAGAGCTCCGTTGACTATGCAATGCTGGAGTACTGCATCCGCGAAGACCTCAAACTGAAACGTCCGCGTATGATGGCAGTCCTTGATCCGGTCAAACTGATCATTGACAATTATCCGGAAGATCAGATCGAGTACCTGGAAGCAGACAACAATCTGGAGAACGAGTCTCTTGGAAAACGTCAGGTTCCGTTCGGACGTGAACTTTACATTGACCGTGAAGATTTCATGGAGAATCCGCCGAAGAAATATTTCCGTCTCTTCCCTGGAAACGAAGTGCGTCTGATGAATGCATATTTCGTGAAATGCACAGGTTTTGAAAAAGATGAAAACGGAAATGTGACAGAAATCCACTGTACTTACGATCCGGAGACAAAATGCGGAACCGGATTTACCGGACGTAAAGTCAAAGGAACCATCCACTGGGTAGCAGCAAAGACTGCCAAAAAAGTGACCGTACGTCTCTATGAGAACATTATCGATGAATCCAAAGGCGTATATAACGAGGACGGCAGCCTGAATCTGAATCCAAATTCACTGACTGTAAAAGAATGCTTCGTAGAGCCTGCACTTGCAGAAGCAAAACCATATGAAAGCTTCCAGTTTGTACGCCAGGGTTATTTCTGTGCAGATGCCAGAGATTCCAAAGAAGGGGCACCGGTATTTAACCGTATCGTGGCACTGAAAAGTTCCTTCAGACTGCCGAAACAGCAGTAAGGAAAAAGAATATAGAAATAATGATAATGTGTAAAAAGGAATATCCGATCAATGAAAAATCGGATATTCCTTTTTTGTATATCAGATGTGGGATGACGCATACCTCTGTAGATAAGAACAATAGATTTTCAAAAAAATCTCTGAAAAAAAGACAGAAACAAAAAGTGTGCAAACTGCAAAAGGGATGGAATTGCAATTTGCACACTCTTGAATTTTAACAGAAGCAAATCAGAACTTAAGCTTCCGGCGTTTCTTCCTCTGATTTTTCTTCGGCAGCATCAGCAACCATTTCTTCTGCCTCTTCCGGAACAGTTTCTTCTTCGTCAGCGTCTTCCGGTTTACTTTCTGCTTCTGCATGTTCAGTGACAGCCTCAGCGGTCTCTTTCGGTTCTTCTGCCTCAGCTTTGACGGTCTCTTCTTCTTCTTTTTCGAAAATGGCTTCGGCCGTATCAGCGGCATTTTCCGCTGCTTCCTCCGGTACGGAAGAGGATGGAATGGTAACATACTCGCGGGCATCGGCAGCATCTTCACCATCAAAATCCTCAAGGTCATCATCTAAGAAATCATCCTCGAAATCTTCAAAATCATCCTCCCAATTCTCTTTCTCTTTTTTATGTTTTTTGAAATATGCAAGTCCGGCACCTGCGGCAGCTCCCAAAAGTGCAGCACCTACCAGCCATTTGCTGTATTTTTTTGACATAAACGAACTCCTTTCTCCTGTTTTAAAATCCTGACTGATGTCTGCGAATTGCTCTGTTATAAGGTAATTTTCGCAATTCTGAGCTATGCTTCAGTCAGTACCAAGTGCCCTAGATCCCAATGTCTTAGCTTGCAGGTAAGAACGATATTTTGAAATTTTGACACTGGCATTATATAATATTTTATATATGGTATTGTAATACTTTTCTATAAAAAAGAAAAGGGGTTTATTTAAAAATTATCTGAACAAGAAACATGTAAAACAGTGTCCCTCCTCCAACGGAGAGAAGCGTGTTTTTCTTCCAGCAGTGTACCAGAACGATGGCAATGCCGGCGATCAGCTCTGGCAGTCCGAACGGTGCCTGCAGCAGGGAAATATTCTTGAAGCAGTAAACCACCAGCATACCGATGATAGCGTAAGGAAGTACTTTTCCGAGGTACATGATGTAAGCAGGTGTCTTGGATTTTCCAGAAAACAAAAGGAACGGAAGTCCGCGTACAAAAAAAGTCAGTAAAGACATGATCGCGATCATGGCGATTGCCTGAGAATCCGGGATACTACGCATGTGAATCATCTCCTTTCTGATCTTCTCTTTCCATATGCTCCTCCAGCGGCTTACGAAGCAGTGTCAGGATCGTAAGAATGGAGAGCATGGCAGGAATGATAAAACGGTCCGGCCCGAAAAGAAGCAGACAGATCACAGAGCAGATCATACCGGTGATTGCCGGGATATGATTTTTGCTGTTCAGCCACTGATCAGTAAAGATTACAATAAACAGTGCTGTCATGACAAAATCCACACCTTTTGTATTGAAGTTGACCAGGGAACCAAAGAGTGCACCGAACGTGCAGCCGATGATCCAGTAAACGTGATCCAGCATGGAGATAAACAGATAGAACCATCCCTTGTCCACACCGTCCGGAACCGGGGTTGTAGCAACCAGAGAATAGGTCTCATCGGTCAGCTCATGGATCAGCAGAAGCTTTTTCTTTCCGGTGTCTTTGTATTTGTCGATGATGGAAAGACCGTAGAAGAGATGCCGTACCTGGATCATCAGTGTCATGATCGCGGTGGAGATCAGGTTGGCACCGCTTGCGAGCAGGTCGATCGCCACATACTGCATCGAGCCGGCATAAATAAAGATGGACATAAAGAAAGCCCAGATAAAAGAATATCCGTTGCTTTCAAGCAGTATGCCAAAGCCCGTACCAAGAAAAAGATAGCCTGCCATAACCGGAAGCGTGTGAGGAAAGGCAGACCTGAATGCTTTGCTTTTCATGTTCATTTCCTCCTTGAAATGTATCAGCAATTAGTATAGCATGGTGGGTGAAATATGTCAAAATACAGGAGAAAAAAGCATGAAATTTTATGATGCATTAACAGATTTTATTTTCACAGAACAGAAACCGGAAAAAGCAGATGCGATCTTTGTTCCGGGCGGATTGTATGGTGAGATCGCACAGCATGCGGCAGAGCTTTATCAGCAGGGCTTTGCACCACTTATCGTGCCTTCTGGAAAGTACAGCATTGTGGAAGGAAAATTTACTGAGGTACAGTCACCGGAGAAATATAAAGGCAGATATTTTGAGACAGAAAGTGATTTTCTGACGCAGATCCTTGTGGATGAAGGGGTAAAAAAAAGCGATATTCTGCAGGAAAAAGAAGCATCTTATACTTATCAGAATGCATTATTTACCAAGGATCTTCTCGAGAAAAAAGGGCTGCATTTAAAAAAAGTGATCCTGTCCTGTCAGGCATATCACGCCAGAAGATGTCTGATGTATTATCAGTTTGTTTTCCCGGAAATCGAATTTATCGTCTCACCGGTCATTACCAGGGGTGTTTCAAAAGAAAACTGGTATCAGAGCGAGTACGGTATCTGTCTGGTGCTCAAAGAGGTGGAACACTGCGGCAGCCAGTTCGCAGATATGATGTTGCGACCGTGCCTCTGTCCGATAAATGTCGGTAGAGATGACAAAGATTGCATGCAAAGTGTTACAGAAATTTGACGGAAAACCAGTTTCGTGTTATGCTGTAGCAGCAGAAAACCGTTCACAAAAGAGGAGTGATCTTATGATAAAAGCAGCAATTTTTGATCTTGACGGTACAATCGGAGATACCGTGGAATCCATCGCTTACAGTGGCAATCGTGCCCTCAGGGATATCGGATACCAGGCATTTCCGGTGGAAAACTATAAATATTATGCAGGTGATGGCGTAGATGAACTGGTCCGCCGTACTTTGCGGGATTCCGGTGATACGAACTGCAGTCAGTTTGAGCAGATGAAAAGCATCTACAAAGCATATTTTGCAAAAGACTGCATGTACCATGTAAAGCCGTTTCCGGGTATTTGTGAGATGCTTTCAGAACTGAAAAAAAGAGGGATTCGAATCGCCGTGCTTTCCAATAAACCGCATGCTCAGGCCATCGATGTGGTGGAGAGTCTGTTTGGAAAAGATTATTTTGATTACATCCAGGGACAGACCGAAACGATCCGACGCAAACCCGCACCGGACGGAGCGTTTGCCATTGCAGAAAAGTTTGCAGTAGAGACCGGGGAATGTCTTTATGTCGGAGATACAAACACGGACATGCAGACCGGCAATGCGGCACATATGCATCCGGTAGGGGTTCTGTGGGGATTCCGCGACCGAAAAGAATTAGAAGAAAATCACAGTGAATATGTGATTGAAAAACCACAGGAATTGATTGAGATCCTGGAAAAGATAAACGGAGGAGACAACAAGTGATAAAACTGGTAGCAACCGATATTGACGGCACACTGATACGGGAGAGCAGTTCTGTGCTGCCGGAAGAAATTTTTGATCTGATCCGGGAACTTCGAAAACGTGATATCTATTTTGCGGCAGCAAGCGGAAGACAGTACATGGGACTGAAACGACTGTTTGCTCCGGTGGCAGATCAGATGCTTTTTATCAGTGAAAATGGTTCCAACGTTGTATGGAAGGACGAAGAACTTTATGCTTCCGTGATCAATCCGAACCTGATAAAAGAGATGCAGGAATATGCAAAACATTTCCCGAATATGCATCTGACCTTATCGACAACAAAAGCGATGCATTCTACCGGAAGTGATGACCTGTCCTATCGGAAAATGATGGTGGATGGCTATCAGAATGACATGGTTTTTGATGATGACGAAGACGGCACCAAACTGAAAGTGATCAAAATGTCTCTGTACTGTGAAAGCGGGATTCGGCCTTATGCAAAAGAAATCGAAGATTACTGGCAGGGCAGATTAAACACCGTAGTGGCAGGTGCACCGTGGATTGATTTTATGAAGCCAGGAACCGATAAAGGTGCAGCACTTCAGTTCGTACAGCAGTATTTTCAGGTAAAAAAAGAAGAGACGCTGGCATTCGGGGATAATCACAACGATCTTGGAATGATCCTGGCAGCAGGAGAGGGATGTGCAGTTTCTGCCGCAAGAACCGCAGTCAAAGAGGCAGCAAAACATATCGTTGGAAGCTACGAAGAAAAAGGAGTCATAAAGGCACTTCAGGAGCTGTTAAAGAAGCAGAAATAAATAATGAGATGTTGAGATCAAAAGATATTTGGATCTTAATCAATACTTGTAATTGGCAAGTGGGCCGGAGAGAAAAAAGGAGGATTTGATCATGGCAAATTTCAGCAAAGAATGTATTGAGACGTTTTTAAACAAACAGCTGCAGCTGTTTGATGAAAAAGTGGCAGAGACACCGCAGGAGGCAGAAGAGTTCCTTGAGGATAATCTGGCGGTCGTACTTGACAGTATCGAAGATGTACGTGACTATCTGGATGAGAGCGGAATGGATGCGGCACAGCTTTCCAAAGACGAGATTTTGCAGGCATCCGAAGTGTTTGCACTTCCGGGTGGAAAATATCTTGTAGTGCTTGCCTGAGAAATTCAGACGGAGATTTCCTGGCGAGTGTAAAGAAATGATGGAAGTTTTATAAGGTGCTGTCTGCGAAAAACAGCAGAGCATGTGCAAATAAATGTCATAAAATGATTTTGTAAAATAGGACGCCATGATGAATCGAAAACAATCTCACGACGGAAGCCTTGCTACCGTCAGTACGATTTGTTTTCGATTCATCATGGCTATGCTGTTTTACGTTCCCTTCGGGGAATTCGTTCATTTGCACATGCACAAATTTATAGACTTTCATGAAAGTTCTATTTATATCAGAAAATGTCTCCCAAAATCAATGCTTTATACTGAAATAAGAATTGGCAACAAGAATGTTTTAACTCCCCACAGAATCAGCAGATGCACCGGATAAAACCAGTAGAAGAACCATTTGCCGGATTTCCCGCGTTTTCTGTTATAGAACCAGACAGGAATAAAAGCAAGCGGTGCGGTCGTCTCCCAGCTAAAGGCAACAGCTCCGGCTACGACCTGCTTCATCCGATCATAGCGGAAAATATAGAGCAGTTCGATCAGCAGAACACCGCGATAGCCATAATCTGTATGCAGAGCCCATGCAAGCACCATTGCCAGGATTAAAACAAGCACCTGTGCCACAGGCTGTGCTTGCATTCGGAAGTAATCGCACAGCATCATAGCAAGCAGTCCGATCAGCAGGGTGAAAAAGACGTTTTGGTGTACTGGATCAAAGAGACGTCCCATGATCGCAAGATCAAAAGGGATTTCCGAGACCAGTGCAAACAGAAAAAGGCGGAGTGCATATTTTTTTCGGTCGTGCGTGTGCAGAAATCCTTCTACTAACAAAAAGCAGAAGATCGGAAAGGAGACACGGCCGATCAGACGGAGGATACGGTCTGTGTTCTGAAGCATTTCAAAAAGAGCCGCATCATTTCGTATTTCATCTACCAAAAGGAGCCCACGTTCGAAAACGCAGGCACCTATGTGGTCAATGAGCATGGTAATCATTGCAATCTTTTTTAAAGAACTCCCGGTCAGGGAAGGGGATTGTCTGCTCATCTGTTTTATTTTGCCAGCAGCATCATGATCTTATTGCTGCGGGTGATGAATTTGGTCATTTCTTCCGGTGCAAGTGGTTTATGGCTCAGCATTGCCAGGTCATAGAGCTGTTCACACATCATCGGTACATGTTCAGAATCTTTGTGATTGAAGATATACTGAACCAGTTCATTGTTTGCATTCAGAACTAAAGTAGCAGGACCACCGAACATATTCGGATCCATACCGTACATATTATACATCTTCATCATATCCTGCATACGGCGTGTTTCCTCAGACAGAACAATCATCGAAGAGACAGAAGCATTTTTCAGTTTTTCTACTTTGACTTCCAGCTTATCATTGTTCAATGCTTTGTGGAATACATCCGTCAGAGTTTCTTTTTCTTCTTTCAGATCTTCTTCGGAAACTTCTTCTTTCATATCTGCATTGACATCTGCATCGATACGCTCGAATTTGATGGTGTCATCCTGACGCTCCAGATGTGTGATGAAAGCAGAGTCGATATTATGTTTCAGGATCACAGCATCAATGCCCTGTTCTTTGAACAGATTGATATACTGGCTCTGCTGTACTTCATCTGTGACATAAAAAAGTACAGTTTTTTCTTTTTGCTTTTCTTCTGCATTTTCTGTGCTTTCTGTTTCTTTTACAGCTTCCGCAGTATCTTCTTTTTTGTTTTCTGCAACAAAATCCTGAAGAGTCAGATATTTGCCGTCGAGGTTCTTGAACAGCAGACAGTCTTTGATACGGTCATAGAATTTATCATCTTTGATGCAGCCGTATTTGATGAACGGGCTGATATCATCCCAGTATTTCTCATAATTTTCACGGTCGGTCTTGCACATGCCGGTCAGTTTGTCTGCAACTTTCTTGCTGATATATTCAGAAATTTTCTTTACAGTACCGTCGTTCTGCAATGCACTTCTGGAAACGTTCAAAGGCAGATCCGGACAATCGATCACACCTTTTAAGAGCATCAGGAACTCCGGAATCACTTCTTTGATATTATCGGCGATAAAGACCTGATTGTTGTAAAGTTTGATCGTACCTTCTACAGAGTCATATTCTGTGTTGATCTTAGGGAAGTAGAGGATACCTTTCAGATTGAACGGATAGTCCATGTTCAGATGGATCCAGAACAGAGGTTCCTTGTAATCCATAAATACTTTGCGGTAGAAATCTTTGTATTCGTCTTCGCTGCATTCATTCGGATGCTTTGTCCACAGTGGGTGAATATCATTTAAAGCAACCGGACGCTTCTGGATTTTAACCATTTCTTTTGCAGGAGAAACTTCAACGATTTCTTTTTCACCGTTCTCATTTTCTTTCTCTTCTGTTTTGGCATCTTCGTGGATGTGTTCGATCACAACATCGTCGTCACGCAGTTCGCTCTCTTCAATGGTTTCGTATTCCGGTTCTGCGTTTGCTTTGGAGAGGAAGATCTCAACCGGCATGAAAGAGCAGTATTTGTCCAGAACTTCTCTTGTGCGGTATTCGTTTGCAAATTCAACACTTTCTTCATTTAAATAAAGAGTGATCTCTGTACCTACGGTTGTTTTGCTGCCGTCACCGATCGTGTACTGTGTGCCGCCGTCACATTCCCAGTGAACAGCTGTTGCACCGTCACGGTAGGAGAGTGTATCGATATGTACTTCATCTGCTACCATGAATGCGGAATAAAAACCAAGACCGAAATGACCGATCATTTCATCTGCATTTGTCTTGTCTTTGTATTTCTCAAGAAAAGCAGTCGCACCGGAGAAAGCGATCTTTGTGATGTATTCTTCGACTTCGTCTGCTGTCATACCAAGACCGGTATCAATGAATTTCATAGTTTTTTCTTCCGGATTTACGATAACCTGAATAGAAGCTTTGTAATCTTCCGGAAAAGTATATTCACCCATGATTTCCAGTTTTTTCAGTTTGGTGATGGCATCACATCCGTTGGATACCAGTTCACGGATGAAAATATCGTGGTCAGAATATAACCATTTCTTTATAATAGGAAATATATTGTCACTGTCGATGGATAAGTTACCTGTTCTATTTGTATTACTCATAATCGTTCACACCTTTCCAATAATCTTGCAGCAGCCAAGTTTTCTTATGACTGCCCTATGCAAGATAGTTTAGTACCGTTCTATGGAAATGTCAAGAGAAAATCAGCACTCAAACGTAACGAGTGCTAACAAAAAAGTATTAACTTTCTAAAGAAAGTATAAACTTCTGGATTTTCTGATCCCAGGCATGTTCCAGGGACTTATCCATTGAGAAAATATTAAGAGATGTTCCGGTTACAGCATTCAGCCGACTATCTTTATAACGCAGATTTAAAAACAGGCCGTTGATGTCGGAGACTGTGAAAGAAGTATCTGTTTCGGACAGAAATGATTCGACTGCACGGGAAGAGAGCTGCAGGACGATCGAGAAAGAAAGCGGTGTGTGGTTGCCGCGGATCAGTTCAAAGCAGACGGGACGCAGCTGTTTCCAGCGGGCGATCGGTGTGCGATCTTTATAGAGTGTCTCATATTCTTCTTTCGTATAATAATCTTTCAGAATATGTCCATCCATATGGAAAGAGGCAAATGTAGAAAGAGAAAGCTCCGGAACGCAGAATGCATCAAAGGTACTGCGGCAGAGCAGATGGTTCATAAACAATTTTACTTCGGTTATAGGAATAGAAATCATAAGTACCTCCTGTCAAAAAGCGGACATATACAGGATTTTGGTGATATGGTCCGTGTATTTTTCAGTATAGCGGAAAAAACCGAAAAAGAAAAGAAGAAAAGCATTGCAAAATATGTGATATGTGTTATAGTAGAATGTAGTATTAAAAACCAGATAACATGATGTGAGTGTTAAGATTTATCTCAGTCGAGAAGACTCCCACTTCTGCAAGAGGTGAGTAATAACAAGTCTTTCTCAGTGGGAGTACAATCTCCGACTGAGATAAACGCTCCGCGAGAATGTGCAGTGATTCTGAGAAGAATATGTCAGCTTTCGCTGACCAGAATCACGCACCAAGTCTCACGTGCGTTCGACTTGAATTTTGACATTCATACCATATCAATAGAAGATAAAAATTCTGTGAAAATCTACAGAAGGTCTGGCTTGTGAACATCGCAGCACTTTTATTTTCATGCTGCGGCGATGCACATTTCTGTATAGATTTGAATAAGCGGAATTTAATATGGAGGATTTATAGATGAGTTTCAGAGTAGTGATCGACAGCTGCGGGGAGCTGACAGATGAGATGAAAAAGAGCGGCAATTTTGTGTCTGCACCGCTGACACTGCAGGTGGATGAGTATATTGTACAGGATGATGAGGAACATTTCAACCAGGCAGAGTTTTTAAAAAAAGTAGCGGAGTGTCCAAATTGTCCGAAATCTTCCTGCCCATCACCGGAAATATATCGTGATGCCTACGACTGTGATGCAGATCATGTTTATGCAGTGACGCTTTCAGAAAAACTGAGTGGATCTTACAACAGTGCAGTTCTTGGTAAAAATCTCTATCTGGAGGATCATCCGGATGCAAAAGTTTATGTATTCAATTCCTGCTCGGCATCTGTTGGTGAGACGCTGATCGGACTGAAAATCCAGGAGCTGGAAGAGAAGGGACTTTCTTTTGAAGAAGTTGTAGAACAGACAGAGGCTTATATTCTCTCACAGGATACCTGGTTTGTCCTGGAAAATCTGGACACCCTTCGTAAAAACGGCCGTCTCGGTACCGTAAAGGCTCTGGTAGCGACCGCACTGAAGATCAAACCGGTCATGGGATCAACAGACGAAGGCACGATTATTCAGCTGGATCAGGCAAGAGGCATGAAGAGAGCTCTTGTAAAAATGGTCGATTCAATCGAGGAGAAAAAATCATCCGATCCACAGGAGCGTATGGTTGGAATCGCTCACTGTAATTGTCCGCAGAGGGCAGAGATGGTAAAAGAGGAAATCCTAAAGAGGCTGCCGTTTAAAGATGTGATCCTGGTCAATACCGCAGGTGTCAGCACCATGTATGCAAACGATGGTGGAATTATCGTAGTTGCATAAGTTTTTAAAATAGTGTATACTATTAAGAAACTATATATAAGGAGTGAAAGACATGAGTCAGGCAAAAGTGGACCGCTACAAAGAAGAAAAGCAGAAACGCGAAAAGCTTCAGAAAAAAGAAAAAAGAGAGTTACTGCTCTGGAAAATAGTGGGCATTATCGTGCTGGTTGCTCTTGTTGGCTGGATTGGTTTCTCGGTATACCAGAATGTTCAGAAAGATGCGTCTCATACATATGAAATGAAAACAGATGCACTGGATCATTACATGAACGGTTTAAATGCTGAGACAGAAACTTCAAGTGAAGCGTCCACAGAGACAACAGAAAAAACGACAGAAGAAACTGCAGCAGAGACTTCTGCTGAAAGTACAGTAACCGAAGCAGCCGGTGAGACGGCAGCAGAATAAAAGAAAAAAGAAACTGCGTTATCGTGAAAACGAGAGGCAGTTTTTTATGTCTGAAAGAAAATGCTTCTGTTATATTTTTCAGAATGGTTTCTCAAAGGAAAATTGTACAGAAAAAAGAACGGCAACGTTTGTTATGTATTTAACAAAATACTTGCACTACATCTTGTGCTATGTTAAGATGAAAGCGACAAAACATAGAAACACAAAATCACAGAGAAAGGAAGATAGAAAACATGAAGGACTTTAAACAGTGGGATGGTTTCGCTGGAAGACTCTGGAAAGAAGGCGTAGACGTCCGCGATTTTATTCAGAACAACTACACACCATATGACGGAGATGATTCTTTCCTGGAGGGACCTACAGAGGCAACAGATCGTCTGTGGGGAAAAGTATCTGAACTTCAGAAAGAAGAGAGAGCAAAGGGCGGTGTCCTTGATATGGAGACTGATGTTGTAACAGGCATCACTGCATATGGAGCTGCTTATATTGATGACAGCATGAAAGATATGGAGCAGGTTGTTGGTCTGCAGACAGACAAGCCGCTGAAACGTGCATTTATGCCATACGGCGGAATCAAGATGGCTGAGAAATCCTGTGAAATGTATGGATATAAACCAAATCCACAGCTTCATGAGATCTTTACCAAATACCATAAAACACATAACCAGGGTGTATTTGATATCTATACACCGGAAATGTTAAAAGCACGTCATAACAAGATCCTGACCGGTCTTCCGGATACTTACGGACGCGGACGTATCGTAGGTGACTACCGTCGTGTGGCTCTGTACGGTATCGATTACCTGATCGAGAAAAAGAAAGCAGATTTTACTGCTACAAACCGTCAGGGTATGCGTCGTGGTGACTTCCAGCTGCGTGAAGAGATCGCAGACCAGGTTCGTGCACTGCAGGAAATGAAAGAAATGGCACAGTCCTATGGATATGATATTTCCGAGCCGGCTAAGAATGCAAAAGAAGCAGTTCAGTGGCTGTACTTCGGATATCTGGCTGCCATCAAGACACAGAACGGTGCAGCTATGAGTGTCGGACGTATTTCTACTTTCCTTGATATTTATATTGAGAAAGATATTGCAGCAGGCATCCTGACTGAAAAAGAAGCTCAGGAACTGATCGACCATATGGTTATGAAATTCCGTATGGTAAAATTCGCAAGAATCGCTTCTTACAACCAGCTGTTCTCCGGTGACCCGGTATGGGCAACTCTGGAAGTAGCAGGTATGGGTATGGACGGACGTTCTATGGTAACAAAGAATGATTACCGTTTCCTGCATACACTGGAAAACATGGGACCTTCACCGGAACCGAACCTGACCGTTCTGTATTCCGAACGTCTGCCAGAGACATTCAAAAAATATGCAGCACATATCTCTGTTACAACAAGCTCTATCCAGTATGAGAACGATGATGTTATGCGTCCGGTATGGGGCGATGACTACAGCATCTGCTGCTGTGTATCTGCTACTGAGACAGGTAAAGAGATCCAGTTCTTCGGAGCAAGAGCAAACCTGGCAAAATGTCTGCTGTATGCGATCAACGGCGGTGTAGATGAGAAGACAAGAGATCAGGTAGCACCGAAATATCAGGCAATCACATCCGAATATCTGGATTACGATGAAGTTATGGATAAATATGACACCATGCTTGACTGGCTGGCACATCTGTATGTAGGAACTCTGAACATGATCCATTACATGCATGATAAATACTACTATGAAGCAGCAGAGATGGCTCTGATCGATACAAACGTAAGACGTACATTTGCTACTGGTATCGCAGGATTCTCACATGTAGTAGACTCTCTGTCCGCAATCAAGTATGCAAAAGTAAAAACGGTTCGTGATGAAAGCGGAATCGTTACCGATTATGAGATCGAAGGAGACTTCCCAAGATACGGTAATGACGATGACAGAGCTGACGAGATCGCTGTATGGCTGCTGCGTACATTCATGGATAAACTGAAATACTGCCATACCTACCGTGATTCTGAGCCGACAACTTCTATCCTGACAATCACATCAAACGTAGTATACGGTAAAGCAACCGGTTCTCTGCCGGATGGAAGAAAAGCAGGCGAGCCTCTGGCACCTGGAGCAAACCCATCTTACGGAGCAGAACAGAACGGTCTGCTGGCATCTTTGAACTCCGTTGCAAAACTTCCGTACGAAGATGCACTGGATGGTATCTCCAATACACAGACCATCAACCCGGGTGCTCTGGGACACGATGATGCAGAGCGTACCGAAAATCTGGTTCATGTACTGGATGGTTACTTCAAACAGGGTGCACATCACCTGAACGTAAACGTATTCGGAAAAGAAAAACTGATCGATGCTATGGAGCATCCGGAAAAAGAAGAATACGCAAACTTCACAATCCGTGTATCAGGATATGCTGTTAAATTTATCGACCTGACAAGAGAACAGCAGCTTGACGTTATCGCAAGAACCTGCCACGACAGAATGTAATATGGAAAACGGGGCAAAAACAGGATATGTCCATTCGCTGGAAAGCTTTGGATCGGTTGACGGTCCAGGTGTGCGTTATGTGATCTTCTTAAGCGGCTGTGCGATGCGATGCCAGTTCTGCCATAATCCGGATACCTGGAATATGACAGCCGGCAAAAGCTACACAGCTGATGCCCTTCTGAAACAGGCAGTAAAATACCGCACTTATTGGGGAAATAAGGGCGGTATTACTGTCAGTGGAGGAGAACCACTGCTTCAGATTGATTTTCTGATCGAACTGTTTCGCAAGGCAAAAGAGATGGGGATCCACACAACGCTGGATACGAGCGGCAATCCTTACACGGAAAAAGAGCCATTCTATTCAAAATGGCTGGAACTGATGAAATATACCGATCTGATTCTTCTGGATATCAAGCATATTGATGAACAGGAGCATATTAAACTGACCGGTCAGACCAACAAAAATATTCTGGCTATGGCAGAAAAGTTATCGGATATGGGAAAACCGGTATGGATCCGTCATGTACTGGTTCCGGAGCGGAGTGACCGTGATGATTACTTGCATCGGCTGGCAGATTTTATTCACACGCTGAAAAATGTGGAGCGTGTGGAAGTACTGCCATACCATACGCTGGGTGTATTTAAATGGGAAAATTTAGGGATTCCATATCAGCTTGAAGGGATCAATCCGCCAAGTGCAGAACGGATCAAGAATGCAGAAGAGATTCTGGCGTTCAGGAAATAGAAATAACAGGAAAATTTTAAATGTGCAAAGGAACAATGCCCTGAAGGACACATAAAAGTGTCTTCCTGGGCATTGTTCCTTTTGCACATTTGGAAAGCGGACATTCACAATCCGCTTCTCTGCGTTCAAATTTCAATATTTCACGAGTTTTTTAAAGCAGAGAAAATTTACTCCACAACCGGTGGCACAAAATATTCGATCGCATTTCGCAATTTCGGATGATTAACGGATGGTAACGCTGCGTTTTCGGCTGTTATACGTATAGACTTTTTCACCCAGATCTTTTAAAACCTTTATATTTCTTTTTACAGTATCTCGTTTTCTAAGAAAAGAGGGAGCATCGATAAAAGTGACCTTTGCATGGATATATTTGAAAAAGGATTCTCTCTTGTCGTTGTTTCCATGATGCGGAGCCTGAAGATACGTTGCCTTCAGACGTTTGTGATAAGTTTTGATAAGTCTTTTGCCAATGCTGCTCACAATATCTCCGGTGAAAAGCATACTTGTTTTTTTACCGGAAATTTTAAAAACCAGAGAAGAACCATTGCAGATATCTTTGGTCGTATCTTTCAGATTACGGCTGTAACCATTAAAAAATTCAAAATCCAGACCGGCGAAGGAAAAAGTATCATCTGCTTTTGCCCACCGGATTTTTGGATTTTTTCTTACAAGACGTGAAAACTTCTGAAATACCTGATATTCATCCCATGGATATTGATAGTGTCTGTAACGGGAAGCGTTGATCTTTGGTGCAATGACCTGATCAATCTGTATGCCGTCCGGATTGGCAAAAATCTGATTAAAAGCTCCGACATGATCCGGATGCGGATGTGTGATAATCCAGAGATTTACCCTTCCGCCCAGTTTCTTTATGGTATCGCGTACTCTTTTCGCATCATAATCCCATCCACCGTCAATTACGATCAGTTTGCCGTTGCTTCCTTTGATCGTATAAAACATGGACTGCTGAAAATCAGAATCAGATCCATATTGTGTGACTTTCCAGGAAGATGCATAAACTTTTTCTTCGCAGAACAGATGCAGGCTGAAGAATAAAAAAAGTCCGACAGACAAGAAAAACCGAAAAGTATATAAATGAAAAAGCTGTGTTTTATTTTTCATTGGGATCTCTCCTTTAGTGATATATTTATCATATTGTCTTTTATACTCAGTTTTGCAGGAATTATCATTAACATTTCATTTTTCAGCTTCCACAACCGGTGGTATGAAATATTCGATCGCATTTCGCAATTTCGGATGATGGATCACAAAATGAATCGCCGGGGCATTCCCTTTGGAGATCATCGCCCATTTTCCTTCGTGCAGAATGATCTGCAGATTTTGAAAAGGATTAGAGGAGGATGTGGTCAAATGATAATTCGGATGTAAACAGGCAAAAGTTTCTGCCTGTTTTTTCTGCTCCAGATATTCTTCATAGCTCACTGGTATGTTATCTGGAAAAAACATACCGGACAGTGGAAGAGAAAGTGCATGAAGATAAAAATCTTTTTCGGTGAGGAGTGGAATTTCGTCTTCAATCACATCATGTTCCAGAATTTTTTCGGTGATATCACGCTGATTTTGTGCAAAGTCAAGAATGGAAGCCTGATCCTTTGCAGAAAGTCTGTGTTTCTGTAAAAAATCTTTCAGATAATCAGAATCCAGCGTGTAAAGTGGCAGGGAAGAAAGAATGCTGCGGCGTTTTCCTGGTGTGGAAGTGTCGGCAAGCAGAAAAGCATTCAGTTTTCCGACGTGATCTTCTCGATAAATATCCATCAGAGGAGAAGCATTTAGCAGCAATGCTTCTGCACGCTTTGTATAATAAGCAATATCTTCTTTTGTCTTGGAAAGATAATAACGCCCTTCGCTGTGATGACCCGAAATTGCTTCACCGGAAAGTACGGCAGCTCCGGATACTTTCAGGAAATGATGAAAAACATTGCCGGGATCGGATTTCAGATAATAAGGAGAAATCTGTCCGGTCATGTACATGGGAATCCAGCTTTCCAGTCCGAGCATCATTTCTTCAAAAGAACGGTCAAGATGATGAATCTGATCCAGATGCAGACCTTTTTTCAGGAGCAGAGCCATACCAAACATCCATTTCTTTGGAAAATCGGGGTCTTTTGCCATTTCTGTTATGGGCATATCACTGTACATGATAATTGGTCTTTTTGATCTGGAAAGGACGGTTGCCTTTAAAAAATGAAGTTCACTTGCCATCATTTCTTCCAGTCCATAGTAATATTTTGCCGTCGGAAATTGAAACGGAACACCCGGAACTTTCATTTCATCGAAATGGATGACTTTTATATATTCATTCAGATCAAATTCATCCAGTTTGGATAAAAATTTGGAAAGACTGTCTTCGCCCTTTTTCTTGTTCTGACTGTTTAAAAGCCACAGGCGGATTTTTTCGCAGACGGCAGAAGTATCGTTTAGTTCTTCTTCCGAACATTCCAGAAGCTGTGCCAGCACATAAAGATCATCGCCCTGGCAGTATTTACGTGCCACATAAGCGGAAACAGCTAGGACAAAGCCTTCCGGATCTGCAGGAGAGCGGCTGCCGTTTCGAAAGCGGAAAATCGTTGAGGTATCATAACTGATGTGCTGGCACAGTTTTGTGATATTTAGATTCAGTACAGAAATCAGCGTGTTAAAATTCTGACGCAGTTGCTCTTTGTCCGTGGACTTCATGTTTGAACAGGCGAGAAATTGCTGACGGATCTCTGTTTTTGTGAGATTTGTGCCTTCTCTTTTTAATGCGAGCGTTTCAAGGGCAGAGCAAAGCTGTTCAAAAGTTTCCGAATGAACATCCGGCACACGTTCACCGGAACGATAACGACTGAGTGCAGCGGCAGAAATTCCGGAAACAGTGCAGAGTTCTTTGGCAGTACAGTTCACAGCTTTCATATATTGATTCAACTGTTCATAAAAACGCATAGAAGCACCTCTTTTCATCAAATTTGCCAAAACATCAATGAAGCGTATTTCGCGTTCGGTTGCTATGTGTTTATTGTATCGGAGATTTGCAAAAAAGGAAAGATGAAAATATCAAAATTCCCGATTTGGCAATTGACGTTTCGGGAATCTTACTTGTCAAATAAGCAGAATCTTTTATACTGAGAGTAAAAGAGAACAGGTTGATTTTATACAAGATGTTTATATCTGGACAGAGCGAAAAGAAGGGGGGAGAAAGAGGTTCTGACAGATCAGGAAAGGAGAAATTTTATGAGGAAAATAAAGGAGAGACACATGGATATAACTTGGAAACGAAAATGGATATTCTGGCTGCTGCTGGCAGTGATGCTGCTGTTTTTACCGGGAAAGACATTTGCAGCAAAAAAAGAAAGCAGAGAAGCAGAGGATTCATACATTTATCATACGGCTTTTGATGCAAAGGCGAGCCTTAAGATCCGTCATATGAAAGATTACGGAGTACTGGATTATGAAGAAACGGTGACAGTGGAAGATTCCTGTGATTATCTGGACGGAGATGAAAATCTGGATGAAATCCAGGCGAAAATTACAGCCTATGATGAGAAAGTTCAAAAAGTGTGTGAAGGAATGCAGGTTGTTTCCGGTACGGACACACGAGGTATTGACGGCGATACGATTAACATTGAATATGAAGATACGGAAGAAAACGGACAGACCGTTACCACCAGACATTTTTATCAGACTTACAAGATCCGGACAGACTGGGTACTGGAAAAGATGGAGATTTCGGATGTGAATATTGTGAACAGCACACTTTCCTGTTATGCCGGTGATGCTCCAAAAGCAACCGCCCAAAAAGGTGACAGTGATGCTTCAAAATATGAAATCGCTTATGAACGCTGGGAAAAGCTGGAAACAAATGCACAGGGATACCTAGAACCAGTAGCGTTCTGGTATTCTGATGAGAGCCAGTATATTGCTGCAACTCCAAAATTTACCACTTTCGAATCCGGTGCAATGTATATGTATTCTGTCTTTTTAAAAACGGTAGATGGGAATGAATTTTCAAAAGACCTGTCGCTGACATTAAATGGAAAACAGATGGACAGTCGGACCATTATTGTGGGAAATAACGGGACAACCTGTTTTGCAGATGCCCTGTACAGTGCCCGGTCCGAAGAAAAAGTAACGCCGAAGCCAATTGAAGTGATTGAAGTAAATGGAGTGGATTTTTCTTTCAAAGCGGGTGATGCTCCGAGATTCACCGGAAGTGTGTCGGAAGATGCTCTGTACTGTATCGATCACGAACGATGGAACAATTTAAAAGAAGGATGGACTTCCTCGGACTACTGGAATGGCAAGTATGGTGATTTTGACGGAAGCTGGGGTATGCCGCTCACGAAATTCAAAGCACTGGAAACCTATTATTATGGAATTTGCCTGAGCCTGTCAGCCAGAGGATATCGGGAAGGATATTATTTTGATAAAAACATAACGAAGTTGAAGATCAATGGTCGGCTGATCCCGATACCGGATCCGGAAAACAGTTTCGATGAAACAGGGGAAATGGTATGGTTTAGCGGCATCAAAAGTATTGTGATCCCGCCGCAGGGCAGCACAGCAAATGGAAGTACAACAAATCCTTCGGATACATCACAGACATTTCCGAAAATCGGAACATGGGTCAAAACAAAGAATGCACTTTATAAAGTGACAAAAGCCGATGCAACCGGATGTACCGTAACACTGGTAAAACCGCACAGGAAAACAAACAGTACCTTTACTGTACCGGCAACCATCAAAAGTGAGGATGGGAAAATCACATTCCGTGTAACGGAGATCAGTAAAAATGCATTTAAAAATCATGTGAAACTGAAAAAAGTCACCATCGGAAAAAATGTCAGCAAGATCGGTGCGAATGCTTTTTCCGGTTGTAAAAAACTGAAGAATATTAAGATCACATCAACACAGCTCACAAAAAAATCTATAGGAAAGAATGTGTTTAAGGGCATCGATAAAAAGGCAGTTATCAAAGTACCGAAAAAGAAACTGAAAGCCTATAAGAATATCCTCAAAGGAAAAGGACAGGCAAAAAGCGTGAAGATTAAGAAGTAAGCAAAAAGAACAAAATAAAATAAAATACATGCAGCGGGTGGAGAAATCCATCCGCTGTTACATCTTGTGAAAGAACAAAATTGATGCTAAGATGAAGTAAGGATGTTGGGGTCAAAAGACCCAAACTATGATGCCTACGGATTGTTCCGTGCTTCGCACTCCTACAATCCTCTCCAATATTCGCATATCGTGGGATTATCATCCCACTTTTATGCTCATATCGGGGCGGGTCCCAAGGTCTTTCATCCACTTATGAGCAAGCTCATGTGGATTTAGACCTTTTGACCCTGGCATCAAGTAAGATATATATCAAAGAATCCTTAAAGATTGTAAGCGTGAATGGAAAGAAACGGAGGTGTGATTTTATGTGTACAAAAAATGATCTGAATTATATTTTAAAAAAAATAGTGCAAATATATCGTTCGGTATATGGAGAAAAACTTGTTCAGGTTATTTTGTATGGATCTTATGCCAGAGGTGACTATGATAGTGATTCAGATATTGATATTGTTGCGATTGTTCATGGAGACAGAAAAATATTGCAGGAGCAATTAAAGAAAGTATGGGATTCTTCCTGCGAACTGGAACTTGAATATGAAACAATACTTTCACCAACGGTAATTCCATATGAGGAATTCCAACGATATCAGAAGGAGCTTCCGTACTATCGCAATATTGCACAGGAAGGAGTGATCGTGGTTGCCTGATAGTCGAAAAGAATTGAACAGTATTTGCAAAACAAAATATAGTAGAGTTACATTCAGAAAGGACAGATTACCATGAAAACACTGATCGTAGTAGATATGCAGAATGATTTTATTGACGGTTCATTAGGAACGAAAGAAGCACAGGCAATCGTGCCGAATGTAAAGAAAAAAATCCAGGAATACAAAAATCGAGGGGATGAGATCATCTTTACGAGAGATACGCACCAGAGTGATTATCTGGACACACCTGAGGGCAAAAAGCTTCCGGTTGTGCACTGCATCGAGGGAACAAAGGGATGGCAGATCGCAGATGGTCTGGAAGTAGAAGGCTGTACTTACATTGATAAGCCGACTTTCGGATGGACGCACTGGAATGAAAGAACGTTTCAGGAGATTGAGATGGTCGGACTTTGCACGGATATCTGCGTGGTATCGAATGCTCTGATCCTCAAAGCAACGTTTCCATCTGTGGAGATTACGGTGGATGCGAGTTGCTGTGCGGGAGTGACACCTCAGACACATCTGGCAGCTCTTGAGACTATGAAGATGTGTCAGATCCTTGTGACAGGAGAATAAAGTATGGCAGAAGTTGATCTGCAGCGATGACAGTGAATGATAACCTATGAAATTGATAAAACTTTCTCAATCTAAGGAAGAAGTTCGTCTTGATTTCACACAATAGTTATGCTATTCTAATGATAGTTAGAAATACCTAACTAACGTGAATAAATCATGGCAGGACTTCTTCTGTCTTTATGCGATCAGAGGCAGAAGACGAAGTGCCGATTATTTTAGGACGAGAAAGGGACTGGCAATCATGAAGAATTTAACAATTGAAAAAGTAATTGGAAGGGAAATCATCGACTCCAGAGGCAATCCAACCGTAGAAGCTGAAGTTTATCTGGCTGACGGTACGATCGGAAGAGGGACTGCACCAAGCGGAGCTTCTACAGGAGAGTTCGAGGCTCTGGAACTTCGTGATAATGATAAAGAACGTTTTGGCGGCAAAGGTGTGACAAAAGCAGTTGCAAACATCAACACCGTGATCAACGAAGCACTGAAAGGCAAAGATGCATCTGATATTTATGCAGTGGATGCAGCGATGAAAGCAGCAGACGGAACAAAAGATAAATCCAACTTAGGAGCGAATGCAATTCTGGCAGTATCGATTGCAAGCTGCCGTGCGGCTGCGACTGCACTTGAGATCCCTCTGTACCGTTTCCTTGGCGGCGTGAATGCAAACCGTCTCCCGGTACCGATGATGAACATCGTAAACGGCGGATGTCATGCATTATCTTCCGGACTGGATGTACAGGAATTTATGATCATGCCGGTTGGGGCACCTTCCTTTAAAGAATGTTTAAGATGGTGTGCAGAAGTATTCCATGCACTGGCTTCTATCTTAAAAGAAAGAGGACTGGCTACCTCTGTTGGTGATGAGGGTGGTTTTGCACCGGCACTGAAATCCGACGAAGAAGCGATCGAGACGATTCTGGAAGCAGTGAAAAAAGCCGGTTATGAGCCGGGAAGCGACTTTATGATCGCTATGGATGCAGCTTCTTCTGAGTGGAAGACAGGAACAGTCGGAGAGTACAAACTGCCAAAGGCAGGAACGGTTTATACATCCGGGCAGCTGATTAATCACTGGAAAGCTCTGGTTGAAAAATACCCGATCATCTCCATCGAAGATGCACTGGATGAGGAAGACTGGGAAGGCTGGAAGAAACTGACCGCAGAATTAGGTGACAAAGTTCAGCTGGTAGGCGATGACCTGTTTGTTACCAATACCGAGCGTCTTTCAAAAGGTATCGAGCTTGGATGCGGAAACTCTATCCTGATCAAATTAAACCAGATTGGTTCGGTATCTGAGACACTGGAAGCGATCAAGATGGCTCACAATGCAGGATACACAGCGGTTACTTCTCATCGTTCCGGCGAGACAGAAGATACCACTATTGCGGATCTGGCGGTTGCACTGAATACCTGCCAGATCAAGACAGGAGCACCGAGCCGAAGCGAGCGTGTTGCAAAATACAACCAGCTGCTTCGCATCGAAGAAGAACTCGGAGCATCTGCAGTTTATCCACAGAAAAAAGCATTTCATGTTTCAAGATAATAAGAGATCAACAAATCACACTTCAAGAATGCCTCTGGCATTCTTGCTGCGAGGTGCACGTCATGCATTGCATGACATATTCTTCTGTGCACCTCTGCAATCCGCCGGAGGCTATATCAGATGGGAGATTGAATCCCGCCACTGATACAAGTTTGTTGCTCGCCGCCTACAGAGGTGGGAGTCATCTCACATCTGATATACATACTTCCTGTAATCTACATGTTTGCCGTCTGCAAAGCATCCATAAGCTTGCGGACGGCAATGCTTTTTGGCCGGTTTTTGTCCCAGATCAGGCAGATTTCGCGTTCCGGCATTCTTGAGGTGAGGTGGAGCTGTACCACTTCGCCTTTTTTAATGGCTTCTTTTGCCAGTGCCTCCGGATAAAATCCGATTCCGAGGTTGTGCCTGATCATCGGCAGGATCTGATCTGCGGTAGCGGCTTCGATATCCGGATAGAACGGCAGATCATGCTGCAGAAAGTAATTGATATGCATTTCTCTTGTTCCAGTATTTTGTCCGAGAGAAATAAACGGAATGTCCGTAAGCTCTGAGAGATGATGGATTTTAGAGGAAAAATCAGCGTATTTTGGCCCGGCGAGCAGAATCTCACGGAAGGAAGCAAGCGTATAATGACGCATGGATTTTTTCAGCTTGAGCGGTGTTGTGACAACAGAAATATCGGCCAGTCCGTTTTCCAGTGCCTGAATGGACTGAGGGGTGGAAAAATTGGAAATTTTCAGGCGGACTCCCGGATACTGTGCGTGAAAGGTCTCCAGTCGGTCAAGCAGCAGCAGTCGCAGAGCTGTCTCGCTTGCACCGATCGTGATCAGACCGCTCTCCAGACTTTTGTCTTTTTTCAGCTCGGATTCTGCAGTAGAGAGCTGCTCGTAAGCGATCGCGACATGCTGGAATAGTTTTTCTCCCTCAGGTGTCAGTGTTACTCCACGGTTGGAGCGTACAAACAGTTTACATTCCAGTTCATTCTCCAGAATGTTCATGCAGCGGGTGATATTTGGCTGATTGTTATTTAAAATCTCGGCAGCTTTTGTAAAACTTTTATATTGGGCTACAAAATAAAAAAAACGATAATATTCAAAACTGACCATGCAAACCTCCTGTTTATTTTGACGTTCAAAAATGCCTCTGCAATTCGCCGGATCTGTTCTGTTTTGGGATAATCTGAAATCTGAAAAAGGAAGCACTTTTGCAGTGCTCCCTTATATTCAGGTTACTTGTGAAGTCACAGAACATCGCCGGACTTCGGATGAAAAATATTTACAGAATTATTCACCAAGGTTTTTCTTTTCTACTTCAGCGAGCATCATAGCACGTACTTTCAGAGGCAGACCAAACAGGGTGATAAATCCACTTGCATCATTGTGATCGTACATATCACCGGTTGTGAAGGATGCTAAAGATTCATTGTACAGGCTGTATGGAGAAGTTGTGCCGGCTTTGATGATGTTTCCTTTGTAAAGTTTGAATTTAACTTCACCGGTTACATATTTCTGTGTTACTTCAACGAAAGCCTGGATTGCCTCACGCAGCGGTGTGAACCATTTTCCTTCGTATACAACCTGAGCAAACTGGCTGCCGAGTTTTTTCTTTGTTTCCATGGTTTCACGGTCCAGAGTCAGTTCTTCGAGCTGTTCATGGGCTGCCATCAGGATGGTTCCGCCCGGTGTCTCATATACACCACGGGATTTCATACCAACAACACGGTTTTCTACGATATCTACGATACCGATACCATGTTTACCTCCAAGAGCGTTCAGCTCTGTGATGATCTCAGAAACTTTCATGGCTTTTCCGTTCAGTGTTTTCGGAACCCCCTGTTCAAAAGTCATGGTAACATATTCCCCTTTTTCCGGAGCCTGTTCCGGTGTCACGCCAAGCACCAGCATGTTTTCGAAGTTTGGCTCGTTTGCCGGATCTTCCAGCTCCAGACCTTCGTGGCTGATGTGCCATAAGTTACGGTCACGGCTGTAGCTGTGGCTGTGGTCGAACGGCAGGTCGATACCGTGTTTTTTACAGTATTCGATCTCGTCTTCACGGGACTGGATGGTCCATACATCGGTCATACGCCATGGAGCGATGATCTTCAGATCCGGAGCCAGTGCCTTGATTGCCAGTTCGAAACGAATCTGGTCATTACCTTTACCGGTAGCACCGTGGCAGATGGTAGTAGCACCTTCTTTACGTGCGATCTCAACCAGTTTCTTTGCGATAACCGGACGTGCCATGGAAGTACCAAGCAGGTATTTGTGCTCATAAACTGCACCGGCTTTTACGCAAGGCATGATGAAATCGTCACAGAATTCATCAATGATATTTTCAATATATAATTTAGAAGCACCGGACAGTTTTGCTCTCTCTTCCAGACCATCCAGCTCGTTACCCTGTCCGCAGTCGATGCAGCAGCAGATAACTTCATAGTCAAAGGTTTCCTTTAACCAAGGGATCAGTGTGGTGGTATCGAGACCGCCTGAATATGCCAGAACTACTTTTTCTTTCATGATATGTATTCCTCCTGAAATTTATGATCATTTTGTAAGTCAAAGACAAAAGAGCCATAAAACCACTCTTGTGCAAGTACATCGTGGTTTTTGGCTTTCGACCCTGGTATCATACACTATACAACAGTTATCATAATTATGCAAGTGAAAAAACGAAAAAGTTGTAAAAACAGCTTCAAAATGAATAATATACATTGCGTATGAATAAAAATACAATAAAAATACAAAGAAAACTCTTTACTTATAAAGAAAACTGATATATGATAAGAAAGATTTCATTCGCACAGCGAATTTTTATGAATCTGCCGGAGACTGCATCAGATGGGCGGCACCTCACATTTGACAGAAAAGAAAAAGAAGAATGATCCGGACAGAAAAGATATATTAGGTTGAAAGGAGAATGTTGATATGATAAAAGCCGGAATAATAGGAGCAACCGGATATGCAGGAGGCGAGCTTGTCCGTCTTCTCCTTAACCATAAAGAAGCAGAGATTGCGTGGTATGGTTCCAGAAGTTATGTGGATCAGAGATACAGCAGTGTTTACCAGAATATGTTCCAGATCGTGGATGCAAAATGTCTGGATGACAATATGGAGCAGCTGGCAAAAGAGGTAGATGTGATTTTCACAGCAACACCGCAGGGGTTGTGTGCATCTCTTATAAATGAAGAGATTTTAAGTCAGGCAAAAGTGATTGATCTAAGTGCGGACTTCCGTATCAAAGACCGGAAGACTTATGAGCAGTGGTATAATCTGGAACACAAAGCACCGCAGTTTATTGAGGAAGCTGTTTACGGACTGTGTGAGATCAACCGGGAGGATATCAAAAAGGCAAGACTGATCGCAAATCCGGGATGTTATCCGACATGCAGCACCCTGTCCATTTATCCATTATTAAAGGAAGGCATTATTGATGGAAATACCGTTATCATTGATGCTAAATCCGGTACTTCCGGAGCAGGACGCAGTGCCAAGGTTGCAAACCTTTACTGTGAAGTCAATGAGAACATCAAAGCATACGGTGTTGCAACACACAGACACACACCGGAGATCGAAGAGCAGTTAGGCTATGCCGCCGGTTATCCGATCCATATTAATTTTACACCGCATCTGGTTCCGATGAACCGCGGTATTCTGGTTACTGCTTATGCATCTCTGAAAAAAGAGGTGACTTACGAAGAAGTTAAGGCGATCTATGATGCTTATTACGGAAAAGAACAGTTTGTACGTGTTCTGGATAAGGATGTCTGCCCGGAGACGAAGTGGGTAGAAGGAAGCAATTATGTGGATGTAAACTTCAAACTGGATCCGAGAACAAACCGTGTGATCATGATGGGGGCAATGGACAATTTGGTGAAAGGTGCAGCCGGTCAGGCCGTGCAGAATATGAATCTGATGTTTGGATTTGCCGAGAACGAAGGCCTTCAGGGCGTACCAATGTTCCCATAAAACAGAGAAAGGTCGTGAGCATAGATGAAGATAATAGATGGAGGTGTAACCGCTGCAAAAGGATTTAAAGCAGCCGGTATGCATGCAGGTATCAAAAAAGGTACAAAAAAAGATATGGCAATGATCGTAAGCAGTGCACCATGTATGGCAGCCGGAACGTTTACGACAAACCTTGTAAAAGCCGCACCGGTAAAATGGGATCAGCATGTGGTATACGAACATGGAGAGGCGAGAGCTGTTGTGGTAAACAGCGGTATCGCAAACGCCTGCACCGGAGCAGAAGGATATGGCTACTGTGAAGAGACTGCAAAAGCGGCAGCAGAAGCACTCGGTATCGACAAGGATGAGGTTCTGGTAGCATCTACCGGTGTGATCGGAAAACAGCTGCCAATCGATACGATCAAAAAAGGCGTGAAGGATCTTTCCGGACTGCTTCTGGATACCAGAGAAGCAGCAACACTGGCAGCAGAATCGATCATGACAACGGATACGGTAAAAAAAGAGGTTGCCGTTGAAGTTGAGATTGGCGGTAAGACGGTAACGATCGGCGGTATGTGCAAAGGTTCCGGTATGATCCATCCGAACATGTGCACGATGCTGAGCTTCCTCATGACAGATGCAGCTATTTCAAAAGAAATGCTTCAGAAGGCATTGAGTGCAGATGTCGATGATACCTACAATATGATTTCTGTTGACGGAGATACTTCCACAAATGATACCGTTCTGCTGCTGGCAAACGGACTGGCAGAGAATCCGGAAATTACAGAGGAAGGCGAAGATTATCAGACATTTGCCAGGGCACTGCACTATATCAACGAGACACTCGCAAAGAAAATGGCAGGGGACGGCGAAGGTGCCACTGCATTGTTTGAGACAAAAGTGATCGGAGCACAGTCAAAAGAACAGGCGAAGATTCTGGCAAAATCCGTTATTTGTTCAAACCTTACCAAAGCGGCTATTTTCGGACATGATGCAAACTGGGGACGTATCCTCTGTGCCATGGGTTATTCCGGAGCTAAGTTTGATCCGGAAAAAGTAGATCTGTATTTTGAAAGTGCAGCAGGTAAGCTGAAGATCATCGAAAACGGTGTGGCACTTGATTACAGCGAAGAAGAAGCGACAAAGGTGCTCTCAGAAAAAGCAGTGACGGCTGTTGCTGACATCAAAATGGGAGAGGCATCCGCATCTGCCTGGGGTTGTGATCTGACTTACGATTATGTGAAGATCAATGCCGATTACCGCTCTTAAGCGGTAAGAACTGCTTTGTGGCAGAGCAATTTACAGGCATCTGTCCGGATGCCGGAAGTATGGATAGAAACTGGAGGAAAAAACAATGGATACAATGCAGGATCTGCTTCAGAAAGCCAGTGTGCTCAATGAAGCGTTACCTTATATACGGAAATTCAGCGGCAAGACCATCGTTGTAAAATACGGCGGAAGTGCCATGGTAGAACATGAACTGAAGAAAAACGTCATCCGTGACGTAGCACTTCTGAAACTGGTCGGATTTCGCCCGATCATCGTGCACGGTGGCGGAAAAGAAATCACAAAATGGACAGGCAAAGTCGGCATTGAGACCAAATTTATCAACGGACTGCGTGTGACGGATAAAGACACCATGGAAGTGGCTGAGATGGTCTTAAATAAGATCAACAAAGGATTGGTGTCCATGATGGAGAAAGTCGGAGTCAAAGCGGTTGGTATCAGCGGAAAAGACGGCTCCGTTCTGCGTGTTAAGAAGAAACTCTCCAAAGGCGAAGATATCGGTTTTGTAGGCGAAGTGACAAAAGTCAATACCGAGCTTTTAAATACACTGCTGGACAATGATTTTGTCCCGGTGATCTGCCCGATCGGTTCCGATGATGAGTATCATTCTTATAATATCAATGCAGACGATGCAGCATGTGCGATTGCAACGGCAGTCGGAGCATCCAAGCTGGTATTTTTAACGGATATCGAGGGTGTATACCGTGATCCGCAGGACAAATCCACACTGATCTCCGAACTGAGTATTCCGGAAGCAGAAGAACTGCTCGGCAGCGGAAATATCGGTGGCGGCATGCTCCCGAAGATCCAGAACTGTGTCGATGCGATCAAGTCCGGTGTTTCCAGAGTACATATCCTGGACGGAAGGATCCCGCACTGCCTGCTGTTGGAGTTCTATACCAACAAAGGTATCGGTACTGCGATTATCGGGGATGAGGAGGAACGTTTTTACAATGAAAATGAATGAATATATGGAGAGAACGGAACAGGTGGTTCTGCACACCTATAACCGTTTCCCGGTTGTTTTTGAAAAAGGAGAAGGCGTACATCTTTATGATACCGAAGGAAAGGAATATCTGGATTTCGGTGCCGGAATTGCGGTGTTTGCACTTGGCTATCACTATGCGGACTACGATCAGGCTTTAAAAGATCAGATCGACAAAGTGATCCATACCTCCAATCTTTTCTACAATGTGCCGATGATGGAAGCAGCAGAAAAACTGGTAAAGGCAAGTGGCATGAGCAAAGTATTCTTTACCAACAGCGGTACGGAGGCGATCGAAGGTGCGATCAAAGCCGCACGTAAATATGCATGGAACAAAGACCATGCAACGGATCACGAGATCATTGCCATGAACCATTCCTTCCACGGAAGAAGCATCGGAGCACTTTCCGTTACCGGAAACCCGCATTATCAGGAAGCGTTCAAACCGCTGATGGGCGGCGTGAAATTTGCAGATTACAATGATCTGGACAGTGTAAAAGCTCAGATCACAGACAAAACCTGTGCGATTATCATGGAAACCCTTCAGGGCGAAGGCGGCATTTATCCGATGGAAGAGAGCTTCTTAAAAGGTGTTAAAGAAATCTGTGAAGAAAAAGATATTCTTCTGATCCTCGATGAAATCCAGTGTGGTATGGGACGTACCGGAAGCATGTTTGCATGGCAGCAGTACGGCGTGATGCCGGATATCATGACCTGTGCAAAGGCACTGGGATGCGGCGTGCCGGTCGGAGCGTTTGTCTTAAACGAAAAGACTGCAAAAGCCTCTTTAGTTCCGGGAGATCACGGTACAACTTACGGCGGAAATCCCTTCGCCTGTGCAGCGGTTTCCAAAGTGTTTGATCTGTTTGAAGAACATGACATCGTCGGTCATGTAAGAAAGACAGCTCCGTATCTGGAAAAGAAACTGGATGAACTGGTAGAAAAACATGACTGCTTTACCGCACGCCGCGGAAAAGGATTCATGCAGGGACTGGTTGTGAGCGGCAGACCGGTCAGCGAACTTGTCAAAGCAGCTCTGGCAAATGGTCTGATTGTGCTTTCCGCAGGAAGTGATGTACTGCGTCTGGTGCCTCCGCTTGTGATCACCGAGAAAGACATCGACGAGATGGTTGAAAAACTGGAAGCGGTTTTATAAAACAGTAAAAAATGTATAGAAAACTCCTTTGTGCATATACTGTCAGAAAGTACAGGCAAAGGAGTTTTTTTATGATTGGAATTTTAACAGCACTTTTATCGGGAGCCCTGATGAGTGTGCAGGGCGTCTTCAACACGCAGGTGACAAAGGCGACCAGCCTCTGGGTTTCGACCAGTTTTGTGCAGTTTACGGCACTTCTGGTCTGTCTTGTGATCTGGTATTTTGCGGACGGGAAAAGTTTTATGACGCTTACACAGGTCCCGGATAAATGGACGCTGCTTGGAGGTGTGATCGGTGCATTTATCACCGTTACCGTAATAAAGAGCATGAACAGCCTGGGACCTGCGAAAGCGGCGATGCTGATCGTGATCTCCCAGCTGATCATTGCCTACGTGATCGAGCTTCTGGGATGGTTTGGCGTAGAAAAACAACCGCTTACCATGCGAAAAGTGGCAGGGATGGCGATCGCGATCATCGGTGTTGTCATATTTGAAAAATAACGGTTGTATTTTTGAACAATGTTCGATAAAATAGGAATATCTGTACAGGGGAATTTTGTCAGAAGGCAGGAAGGAGTCCTTTTGAGAAAATCAGGCAGAAAGTTAAAGAGTCTGTTTTATCTGACCATAATCGTTGTACTGTGTATTTTTTTGGTCGGCTGTAATAAAAAAGGTGAGATCACGTTTGAACAGGCGGCGGATGAGGTGTTTTCGGAAGAAATTTCCAATCAGTCTGAAGTGGGAGAATCGAAAGAAACGGAGCGGATGAAAGCAGGGGGGACGGATGTGGAAACAGACGCTTGGATCTATGTAGATGTGGCAGGTGCCGTCAGAACTCCCGGTGTTGTAAAACTTGCAAGGGGAGCACGTGTGTATGAAGCGATCGAGCTTGCCGGCGGGTTTGCAAAAGATGCTGCCATCTCAGCGGTCAATCAGGCATCCGTACTTCAGGACGGGCAGCAACTGTATATCGTTACAGTCGAAGAACAGAAGACAAAGCAGCTGTCATCTTCCGAGGGTTCTCTGGAAACGTCCGGTGAGGGCAGAGTGGCAGATGCAGGCAAAGTCAATATCAATCAGGCATCAGAAGAAGAACTGATGACGCTTCCCGGCATCGGGGCATCCAAAGCTGCCGATATCGTACGTTACCGGGAAGAACAGGGCAGATTTGAGCAGATCGAAGATATTATGAATATCAGCGGGATCAAAGAAGCGGTGTTTGGAAAAATAAAAGATAAAATAACAGTACAGCAGTAAAATAAAACAAAAGGAATGAACAAAAATGGCAAAGAAAGTATTAGTTGTAGATGATGAGAAACTGATCGTAAAAGGAATCCGCTTCAGTCTGGAACAGGACGGCATGGAAGTTGACTGTGCATATGACGGCGAAGAAGCTCTGCGTATGGCAAGAGAAAAAGAGTATGATATTATACTTCTTGATGTGATGCTTCCGAAGCTTGACGGCTTTGAAGTCTGCCAGCAGCTGCGTGAAACTTCCAGTGTTCCGGTTGTCATGCTGACTGCAAAAGGTGATGATATGGATAAGATCCTTGGTCTGGAGTATGGAGCAGATGACTATATCACCAAGCCATTTAACATTCTGGAAGTCAAAGCACGTATCAAAGCAATCATGCGCCGTACCGAGAAAAAGGGAGCAGAGCAGACAAAGAGCAAAGTGATCCAGGCAGGAGATCTTACGATGGACTGCGAGGCGAGACGCGTCAACATTGCAGGCAGAGAAGTAAACCTGACTGCTAAAGAATTTGATGTGTTGGAGCTTCTGATCTTTCATCCGAACAAGGTGTACAGCAGAGAGAATCTGCTCAACATTGTCTGGGGTTATGAATATCCGGGAGATGTGCGTACTGTAGATGTACATATCCGGAGACTGAGAGAAAAGATTGAGATAAATCCGAGCGACCCGCAGTATGTACACACCAAATGGGGCGTCGGATATTATTTCCAGCATTCATAACTGTCAGGTAAATGTCAGCAAAACTGACCAGAATCGCATGCCAAGTCTCACGTGCATTCGACTTGAAAAGGTACACTGAAGGAAGGGAGCAGGCACAGGGGAGCAAGTGTTCAGAAAAAAGAAAAAAAACGAAAAATTACGAAAGTACATAAACAGTCTTCAGTTTCGTATGTGCCTGATCTTTATCATCGTTGGAATTGTGCCGATCATGCTGATCAAACACGGGATTTTAACGAATTATCAGGATCAGGCGGTGAAACAGCGTATCAGTATCATACAGAGCCAGAGCGATCTGATCACAGCCCAGATTTCCAAGACCGATTACCTGAGCGGTGAGAAGTCCAAGATCACAGATGTGGAGCTGCAGCAGATGGCGAATCTTTACAACGGCAGGATTCTTGTCGTCAATAAAGAGTTTCGCATTATTAAGGATACCGATCAGACAGATGAGGGCAAATATATTGTGGCGGAAGAGGTGATCCGCTGTTTTCGCGGTGAGGATGGACAGAGCTACAGCAGGAAAAACGGCTTTATTGAAATTACCATACCGATCTATGATGCTCAGAGCAAAGAAGTGGAAGGCGTGATGATCGTCAGTACACCGACCAGAGATATCCGTAAAAACCGTGATGATCTGAACCGGAAAGTACTGATCCTTCAGATTGGAATGGGGATTGCCATTTTTCTGATTGCATACTATCTTTCCAAGATGCTGGCAAAGCCGTTTGAAAAGGTTACCAAATCTTTGAGCCAGGTGCAGGAGGGCTTTCTGGATGCTGATATCTCCATACCGGACTACACTGAGACACAGCAGCTTGCAGAGGCCTACAATCAGATGCTTGCCCGCATGAAAGCTCTCGATGATTCCAGGCAGGAGTTTGTCTCCAACGTGTCACACGAGCTGAAAACACCGATCACATCGATGAAAGTACTTGCAGATTCTCTTCTGGCACAGCCGGATGCACCGGTGGAGCTTTATCAGGAGTTTATGGCGGATATCGCAGAAGAGATCGATCGTGAGAATAAGATCATCACGGATCTTCTTTCACTTGTGAAGATGGATAAAAAGGCAGCAGATCTGCATATTGAAAATAAAAATATCAATGAACTGCTAGAGCTGATCATCAAGAGACTGACACCGATCGCGGACAAGCAGGATATCAACCTTGTGTTGGAGAGTTTCCGCCCGGTCAATGCCGAAGTGGATGAGACGAAGCTGACGCTTGCCCTGTCCAATCTGGTCGAAAATGCGATCAAATACAACAAAGAGGGCGGATGGGTGCATGTTTCGCTTAATGTAGACAACAAATATTTTTATGTAAAAGTAGAAGATTCCGGCATTGGTATTCCAAAAGAGTCACAGGATGCTATTTTTGAACGTTTTTACCGTGTGGATAAATCACACTCAAGAGAGATCGGCGGAACCGGTCTGGGGCTTGCAATCACGAGAAGTGCGATCCTGATGCACCGCGGAGCGATCAAGGTTTACAGTAAAGAGGGCGAAGGTACGACCTTTACTGTTCGGATCCCGCTGATTTATGTGAACTGATACAACGGTTCACCTGGCAGGGGCTTTTGCCGGAATGGAGAACAAAAATATGAAAAAAATGGCAGGATTTGCAGCAGCTGTGTTTCTTGGCCTGATGCTCACGGGTTGCCAGGGCACACAGAAGGCAGAACAGAGCGGTTATAAGGTTTTTTGCCGTAATGCAGAGGCTACTGCACTTCGGGAAGTGCAATATGAGCCGGAAGCAGAAGGCGGGGAAAAACTGGTGGAAGAATTGCTTTCCGCAATGGAAGGGACGTTTAATCGAAACGACTATCAGAGTGTTTTTCCGGAGGGACTGACTGCTGCGGTATCGACTTTAAAGGACGGACGGCTGACGATTGATTTTAATGATGCTTATAAGCAGATGGATGATACAAGAGAAGTTTTGCTGCGTGCCGCAGTGGTGCAGACGATGACGCAGATCACGGATGTCCGGGAAGTGGTATTTACCGTTGCAGGTGAGGCACTTCTGAATTCGGAAAATCAGGCAGTAGGGCCGATGCATGCCTCTTCGTTTATTAATTCGGAGGGTGACAGTATCAATGCATATCAATATGAGGCATTGCCGCTTTATTTCGGTAGCAGAAACGGCACTTCACTGACAAAACAGATGCGAAACGTGCATTATGCATCGGATGATTCTCTTGAAAAACTGGTGGTTGAGCAGCTGATCGCAGGACCGGCGGGCAGCAAACTTACTGCAGTTGTGCCGTCTGATACGGTTGTGCGTGAAATCCGTACGGAGGGGGATTTATGTACGGTGAATTTAAGCAGTGAATTTAATCAGGCAGTGGCAGGATCTTCAGTTACACCAGAAGTGACGGTTTATGCGATCGTAAATTCCATCTGCGAAAGCTGTGAGGATATCACGAAAGTCCAGATCCAGGTGGAAGGCAGCTCGGATGTACTTTTGCGTGATACACTGGATCTGTCACAGGTGTTTTCCTGTAACAACAGTTTCATACGGGAGAAAGACGGAGAAAACGATACCGGGAGCAGCGATAACGGTGCGGTTCCATCGGTTGGCGTTGATCCGAATCTGACAAAGGAAGCACAGACAGAGAGCGGCACTTGATATATTTCAAAAAGAGACCGTTGTTGTTTTTGACAGGTATTCTGATCTTATGGATCTTGCTCTGTCATTTTGCAGGGATTCGGGAGCAGTTTCCTTATCCGCAGTCGTTTGACGGAAAACAGGTTTCCTGCACGGGAAGAGTCTGTCAGATCGAGGCAGGAGCAGATTTCTGGTATGTATATGCAGATCATATACAGGCTGATTTTATGGAGGAGGTTTCCGAACGTCTTAAGGTTCGGGCAATTCTGGAAGAGCCAGCGGACTGTGCGTACGGAAACTGGGTGCAGATTTGCGGCAAACTGACGCTTGCAGAGGCTCCCTCAAACGATGGAGCGTTTGACCGCCTTTTTTACCAGCAGACGGAGCGTCTTTTGTTTAGTATGAAAAATGCCCGTTTAACCGTTCGGGATGGCAGGCAGAATCCGCTGTTACAGTGGATGTATGAAGTCCGCAGGATCTGTATGCGGCATCTGGAGCAGATATTTGATGAGCAGGATGCCGGAATTCTCGCAGCGATGCTACTTGGCGATAAGAGCAGGCTGGATGAAGAGATCAGAGACTGGTATCAGGTGGGCGGCATTGCTCATGTGCTTGCGATTTCCGGACTTCATATTTCTCTGTTTGGCATGGCACTCTATCATATCTTGCGAAAACTGGGGATCTCATTTGTGGTTTCTTCCGGGATCGCAGGCAGTTTTATGTTATTTTATGCAGTTTTTACCGGTGCAGGTGTATCTACACGCCGTGCCATGATCATGTTTCTTCTTTTTCTCGGAGCACAGTGCCTTGGAAGGACGTATGATTTATTGAGTGCTCTGTCAGCAGCTGTTTTTTTACTTCTTTTTGATTATCCCATTTTATTATTCTCATCTGGATTTCAGATGTCAGTTTCTGCTGTGGCAGCGATCGGTGGATTTTATCCGATTCTGAAAAAGCATTACGGATCATATATCTCTTCCGGGGCGGCTATTCAGCTTTTTATGCTGCCGTGTGTTCTGTGGCATTCTTTTTCTTTTCCTCTTTACAGTGTGATGTTGAATAGTATGGTCATACCGCTGCTTCCGTTTGTTCTCGCCGGAGGCGGCAGTGCCTTGCTTTTTTCTTTTTTTTCGCTGAAAGCAGCTTCATATCCGGCAGCGGCAGTGCATGGTGTGTTAAATTTATATTCCTGTCTGTGCCGCGTATCTCTGGAACTGCCTTTTTCTCAGATGATTTTTGGAAGACCGAAACTGTGGTCGATTCTTCTATATTATGTGATCCTGTCTGCGGGGGCTGTGTGGCTGCTTCAGAAAAAACAAAAGAAAGTCTGTTATCTGCTCTTTGTTTTCATGGCGATTTTCTTTTTGAAGCGGACGGAGCCGAAGGCGTTTTCTGTGACCTTTCTGGATGTCGGACAGGGGGATGGGATTGTGCTAAGGGATGATACCGGTGTGACCATGTTGTGTGACGGCGGGAGCAGCAGTGTCTCGAACGTTGGAAAATACAGAATTCTTCCGTATTTGCGGTATCATGGGATTGACCGGTTGGATTATGTGTTTTTAAGTCACATGGATATGGATCATATCAATGGAGTAAGGGAACTGCTGGAGCGTCAAACATGCGGTATTAAAATAAAAAATCTGGTATTGCCAGCCATCAAAAATCCGGATGAGACGTACCTTGAGATTGAAAGACTGGCAGCAGGGCAGAAGATCGCCGTGCACAAAATGCGGGAGGGTGACTGTATCTGTACCCGGTCGATGATGCTTACCTGTCTTGCCCCGAAAGCTGGGGATACTTCCAAAAATAAAAACGAGACATCCATGGTGCTGCATGTAAAATACAAATCTTTTGATGTGATGCTGATGGGGGATCTGGAAAAAGAAGGGGAAAAGGATCTAATCAGAAGAAAAAAACTGCCGCAGCTTCTGGAAGGAGGAAATAAAATCGAAGTTTTAAAGGCAGGACATCATGGTTCCAAAGGAGCCACCTCAGAAGAACTGCTGGATATCCTGAAACCACAGATGGCGGTTTTGTCTTATGGAAAAGGAAATCGCTACGGGCATCCGGCACCGGAAACCATAGAACGGTTAGAAAAGGCGAACTGCCCGGCCGTTTCTACGGAAAAGTGTGGTGAAATAACATTTTTTTGCCTTAAAAATGAAAAAATTCTTGTTAGATATGGAAAAAACGTGATAAAATAATTAGAAAGGGGGCGATTGCCATGACGATTCGAGAGATGGCAGAGCAAAGAGAAGTGGCTTATTTCAGCCCGTATGCATCCCTCAGCAGCAAGTCCAGGGGACGCGACCGGAAAGAGCCGCCATGCGATATCCGTCCGGTCTATCAAAGAGACCGGGATCGTATTTTACATTCTAAAGCATTTCGCAGACTGAAGCATAAGACACAGGTTTTTCTGCTGCCGCAGGGAGATCACTACCGCACCAGGCTGACCCACACGCTTGAGGTAGCACAAACGGCGAGGACGATCGCAAGAGCCCTGCGGATGAATGAAGACCTGGCGGAGGCGATTGCACTTGGGCATGACCTTGGGCATACACCGTTCGGCCATGCAGGCGAGCAGGCGTTAAATGAGATCTGCCCGTTTGGTTTTGCTCATTTTGAACAGAGTGTCCGCGTTGTAGAACTTCTTGAGAAGAACGGAAAAGGTCTGAATCTGACCTGGGAAGTCCGTGACGGGATCCGAAATCACAGAACGTCCGGTCATCCTTCCACGCTGGAAGGAAAGATCGTACGGCTTTCAGATAAAATCGCATACATCAATCACGACATTGATGATGCATTGCGTGCCGGGATTTTAAAAGAAGCAGATGTTCCGGCAGAATACCGGGAAGTTTTGGGTGATACGATCCGGGAACGTTTAAATGCTCTGATCCACGATATTGTGATCCACAGTCAGGGCAAAGATGACATTGTCATGTCACCGGAGATGGAAAAGGCGATGCGGGGAATGCGGAACTTTCTGTTTGAGAATGTGTATCACAATCCGCTGGCAAAAAGAGAAGAAAAAAAGGTCCGGCATCTTTTACAGGAACTTTATCAGTACTATATCGAGCATCCTCTGGAACTGTCAGAGGAATATTTAAACCTGATGGATGCGGGGCAGGAGAAAGAGCGGGTTGTCTGTGATTACATAGCAGGGATGACCGATCAGTATGCCATGCAGGCGTTTGCAGACCTTTATATTCCGAAGGCATGGCCGGTAAAATGAATAAGCAGGAAATAAGGAGATAGGTATGTATTATCCGGAAGAACTGGTCGAAGAGATCAGAGAGAGAAACGATATTGTCGAAGTGATCGGCACTTATGTCAAGCTTCAGAAAAAAGGAAGCTCTTATTTTGGACTTTGTCCATTTCATAATGAAAAATCCCCATCTTTTTCGGTAAGTCCGGACAAACAGATGTACTATTGTTTCGGATGTGGAGCAGGCGGCAATGTATTTACGTTCATTATGGAATATGAGAATTACAGTTTTCCGGAGGCACTGAAATACCTGGCAGACCGGGTCGGGATCAAGCTTCCGGAGCGGGAATATTCAGAGGAAGAAAAAAGACAGCAGGATCTCCGCATGCAGGTGCTGGAAATAAACAAGATGGCAGCCAACTATTTTTATTATCAGCTTCGTACGGAGAGCGGGGCTCAGGCTATGCAGTACCTGAAAAGCAGACAGCTGGATGATGAGACAATCAAACGGTTTGCACTTGGATATTCCAGCAAATACAGCAGCAATCTATATCAGTATTTTAAAAGCAAAAAAATATCCGATGAATTATTAAAAGAATCCGGGCTGTTTAATGTGGATGAAAAAAATGGCATGTACGATAAATTCTGGAATCGTGTCATCTTTCCGATTCTGGATGTCAACAACCGTGTGATCGGTTTCGGAGGCCGTGTGATGGGAGACGGCAAGCCTAAATATTTAAATTCGCCGGAGACGATCGTTTTCGATAAAAGCCGCAATCTGTACGGACTGAACATTGCAAGAACAGCAAGGAAAAAGTATCTGCTGGTTTGTGAAGGATATATGGATGTGATCTCCATGCATCAGGCGGGATTTTCAAATGCAGTGGCATCGCTTGGAACGGCTCTGACGGAGAAGCATGCCACACTTCTGAAACGTTATACGGACGAAGTAATCCTGACGTACGACAGTGACGATGCCGGTGTGCGTGCCGCACTGAGGGCGATACCGATCGTAAAACGTGCAGGACTCAGGGCAAGAGTGCTGCATATGAATCCTTATAAAGACCCGGATGAATTTATCAAAACCCTTGGGGCAGAGAAGTTTCAGGAACGCATTGATCAGGCGGAAAACAGTTTTATGTTTGAAATTTCCGTGTTGGAGAGAAATTATGACATGAAAGACCCGGAAGGAAAAACTTCTTTTTTCCAGGCGGTATCGGAAAAACTGATGGAGTTTGAGCAGGAGCTGGAACGTGAAAATTATATTCAGGCAGTCGCAGAGAAATATCATATCGGATTTGACAATTTAAGAAAAATGGTGAATCGCAGTGCGATGCGTGCAATCGGCAGGGAAGTACCGAAAAGTGCTGTGGACCGAGAACGAAAAGAAATCCGGAAAAAAAGTCAGGATGACGGCATGAAACAGTCACAGAGACTGATGCTGACCTGGCTGATTGATAAAAAAGGATTGTATGCAAAAGTAAAACCATACCTGGATGCGGATGATTTCACAGAAGATCTTTATCATCAGGCGGCACAGCTTTTGTTTGAACAGCTTGAAAAGAGCGAGCTGAATCCGGCAAGGATCATCAATCATTTTGAAGATCCGGAAACACAGAAAGAAGTCGCATCGTTATTCCATGCCAAGTTAAACCTGCAGTCGCAGGCGGAATTTGACAAAGCATTGAATGAAACACTGCGAAAGATTATCAACAACAGTATTGAATTTCGAACGAAAAACATGAATCCGGCAGATATTGCGGGATTGCAGAAAATCTTACTGGACAGAAAGAAAGTTCAGGATATGCCGAAGATCACATATCAGATGTGAGATGAATCCTGCATCCACAGGCGGCAGCAGCAAGACAGCACAGGCATCAGATGGGAGCATAGTCAGCTGTATATTTTCCGGTATTGGGGAAAAAATATAGGAAAGATACGGCACTTGAAAGAAGGTGGATCAGATGGAGGAACACAGCAAAGAATTTTTGGAGAAATTAAAAGGACTGCTTGCATTTGCAAAGGAACATAAAAATGCACTGGAACATCAGGAAATCGTAGATTATTTTAAAGGAATTTCGCTTACCGAGACACAGAGCGAAAAAATCCTGGACTATCTGGATGAGCATGGCGTGGATGTTCTCAGGCAGAAAGATGCAGATGCCCTGGAAGATCTGGAAGAGGAAGAAGAAGTCGATGTTTCGGAAGCGGCACTGGAAGTTCCGGAAGGGATCAGTACCGATGATCCGGTACGGATGTATTTAAAAGAGATCGGCAAGATCCCGCTGCTTACCGCAGATGAAGAGATTGAGCTGGCAAAGCGGATGGAAAAGGGAGATCCGGAAGCCAAAAAAAGACTTGCCGAGTCCAATCTTCGTCTGGTAGTAAGCATTGCAAAACGTTATACCGGACGCGGAATGCAGTTTCTGGATCTGATCCAGGAGGGAAACTTAGGTCTGATCAAGGCTGTTGAGAAATTTGACTATAAAAAAGGTTATAAATTCAGTACCTATGCGACCTGGTGGATCCGTCAGGCGATTACCAGGGCGATCGCAGATCAGGCGAGAACGATCCGGATTCCGGTGCACATGGTAGAGACGATCAACCGCACGATCCGCACGTCCAGACAGCTCACACAGTCGCTTGGCCGTGAACCAAGTGCGGCAGAGATTGCGGAAGTGATGAAGATGCCGGTGCAGCGTGTGGAAGAGATTCTCAAGATCGCCATGGACCCGATCTCGCTGGAAACGCCGGTCGGGGAAGAGGATGACACACATCTTGGCGATTTTATCAAAGACAACAAAAGCGAAGTGCCGGCCGATGCTGCAGCGTATACGCTTTTGCAGGAGCAGCTGGATGAAGTCATGCAGACGCTGACAGACCGGGAAAAGAAAGTACTGGCTCTGAGGTTTGGGCTGGAAGATGGAAGAAGCCGGACACTTGAGGAAGTCGGAAAAGAGTTCCATGTCACAAGGGAACGCATCCGGCAGATCGAGGCGAAGGCTTTGCGGAAACTGCGGCATCCGAGCCGCAGCCGGAAATTAAAAGATTATCTTGATTAAGGAGAACAGATATGCAGTTATCAGACAGACTGCAGGCGGTTGCTTCCATGGTAACAGAAAACAGCCGTCTGGCAGACGTGGGAACAGACCACGGATACATACCGATTTATTTATGTGAGATGGGAAAGATCCCGTCAGCGATTGCCATGGATGTAAAAAAGGGACCGCTTCTGCGGGCTAAGATGAATATTGAGCGTTACCATATGCAGGAGAAGATCAGGACACGTTTATCTGACGGCGTTTTGAAATTAAATCCGGACGAGGCGGACAGCGTGGTGATTGCGGGCATGGGTGGAACACTCGTCATGAAAATTTTAGAAGAAGGCAAAAAAGTACTGGTGGACGTAAAAGAGCTGGTTTTGCAGCCGCAGTCTGACATTGATAAGGTGCGAAAATATCTGTATGAAAATGACTACGTGATCACAGCAGAAAAGATGGTATGCGAGGAAGAAAAATACTATCCGATGATGCATGTGCAGCACGGACATATGGAAGAACTTGCAGACATAGAATGGAAATATGGAGCTTTTTTATTAAAAGAAAAGAATCCGGTTCTTGGCTCTTTTCTGAAAAAAGAAGAGACCACGCTGACTGGTGTGCTTCAGAATTTAAGGCAGCAGCCCAAAGAGAGGGTGAAAGAGCGTATTTTGGAAATAGAGGCGTTGCTTGCCCTGAACCGGAAAGCACAGAAATGGATGAAAACAGAAGAGGAGTGTGAGAAGGCATGATCTGCCGGGAGCTGATTGAATTACTGGAGAAAAAATATCCGCCATCCATCGCAGAATCCTGGGATAATCCGGGACTGCAGGTGGGAAGCTATGAGAAAGAGATCAAGAGCATTTATATCGCACTGGATGCGACCGGAGAAGTGATCCGCCATGCCATCGATGCAAAAGCAGATCTGCTGCTGACGCATCATCCGATGCTGATGTATGGACTGAAAAAAATAAATGACGGTGATTTTTACGGACGGCGTGTGCTGGAACTGATAAAGCATGACATCGCTTATTATGCAATGCATACCAATTATGACATCGTGGAGATGGCACCGTTAGCAGCCAGGATGCTTGCGTTGAAGGATGCACAGATCATGGAGAAAACCTGTGTGCTTCCGGATGGACGTGAAGGCGGTTTTGGTATGGCAGGCGAACTGCCAAAAGAGATGACACTGCTTCAGTGTGCAGAGTATGTAAAAGATGTTTTTCAGATACCGGATGTGAAGATTTTCGGAAATCCGGAAACAGTTCTGAACCGTGCGGCGGTTCTTCCGGGCTCCGGGAAGAGTATGACGGCAGATGCCCTCCGAAATGGGGCAGAAGTTTATATCACCGGAGATTTTGGCCATCACGATGGGATTGATGCTGTAGACCAGGGACTGAATGTGATCGATGCCGGTCATTATGGCATTGAACATATTTTTATCGGACAGATGGCAGAAGAATTAAAGGAGCGTTTTCCTGAAATGGAAATTTGTACAGAGCCGATCCGACATCCGTTTTTGATGGTGTAGATAAGTTTTCGGAGAATCTCAAGTCACAGAACGGAATCTTCCGGTATCGATGACAATGTGATCTGTAAAAATGATCAGGAGGTGGTTTGACGATGGAGAAAGAATATATTCAGGTTTCTTTTGAAAATGGAAACATAGAAAGGAAAAGCTATCCGGCGGGTATACGGCTGCTTGATCTTGCAAAGGAATATCAGAAGGAGGATGATATTGTTCTTGCAAAGGTCAACGGGCGGTTGCGGGAACTGTACCTGCAATTAACGGAGGACTGCCGCATTTCTTTTATCACAACAAGGCAGCAGGAAGGGATGGCGGCCTACAGGCGGAGTATGACGCTGCTTTTGCTGAAGGCACTCTACCATCAGGCAGGGCATGCACACATCCGCAGAGTTGGGATCCATTTTTCCGTCAGCAGCGGATATTACTGTACGGTCGACGGTGATGTGACACTGGATCAGGATTTTCTTGATAAAGTGGAAGCCAGAATGAGGGAACTGGTTGCCCAGAAAGTGCCGATCGACAAAAAAACGATCGGTACGGACGATGCGATCGCATTGTTCTCGCACTACGGGATGAAAGACAAAGAAAAATTGTTTCATTATCGCCGGGCTTCCAAAGTCAATATCTATGATATGGGCGGTTTCGAAGATTATTATTATGGCTACATGATTCCGGACACTTCTTATCTGGGAGCGTTTTCCCTGCATTTGTATGAGGACGGATTTGTACTTCAGATGCCACAGCGGAAAGATCCGAAGACGGTTCCGGCCTTTGAGCCGGAGAACAAAATGTTCCGTGTTCGAAAAGAATCGCTCAAATGGGGAGAGATGCTCGAAATTCCTACCGTAGGATTACTGAATGATTATATTGTGCACCATGGCATCCATGACCTGATCCTGATCCAGGAGGCACTTCAGGAAAAGAAAATTGCGGAGATTGCCGGAAAGATCGCCGAAAATCCAGATAAAAAGATCATTATGATCGCCGGTCCGTCTTCTTCCGGAAAGACGACCTTTTCTCATCGGCTTTCGATCCAGCTTTCCGCACACGGACTGAGACCGCATCCGATCCCGGTGGATAACTATTTTGTAAACCGGGAAGACACACCGGTGGATGAAGATGGGAAACCAAACTACGAATGTCTGGAAGCCATCGATGTTCAGCAGTTTAACGATGACATGAACGCACTGCTTGCAGGAAAGAGCGTGCATCTGCCTGTTTTTGATTTTGTGAGCGGCAAACGCATGTACAGTGAAAAAGAGACAAAACTTGGAAAAGAGGATATTCTGGTGATCGAAGGCATTCACTGCCTGAATGATCAGTTGTCCTTTGCACTGCCAAAAGAAAATAAATTCAAGATTTATGTCAGTGCCCTGACGCAGCTCAACGTCGATGAACATAACCGTGTTCCGACTACAGACGGAAGACTGCTTCGAAGGATTGTACGCGATGCCAGGACGCGGGGAACGACGGCAAAAGCAACGATCAGCATGTGGCCGTCGGTGCGAAGAGGAGAAGAGTCCTATATCTTCCCTCATCAGGAGCAGGCAGATGTGATGTTCAATTCAGCACTGATCTATGAACTGGCTGTTCTGAAGATGTATGCAGAGCCGCTTTTGTTTGGCATCGGAAGAGAGGAACCGGAATACCAGGAAGCGAAACGTCTCTTAAAATTTTTGGACTATTTTGTGGGAATCCCAAGCGAGAGCGTGCCGATGAATTCTATCTTAAGAGAGTTTATCGGGGGCGGATGTTTTCAAATATAACAAAAACCATGGAAGTGACAAATATTGTCTTTTCCATGGCTTTTCTTTTTCTCTTACATCAGTCAAAAAAGTTCTCGATCCTTTTTTTCTTGTCAAACAGATCGTTGTACTGGAGGATCTGATACTTTCTGAGGGTTTCATAATAAGGGGAGGATTCATCTTTTAAGGAATAATAGCTGCCATCCTCACCGAAATAACCGTTTGTTGTCAGCACCGGGATCTGTTTATGTATATCTAAAAGGAACTGATTGAACGGAGAGAGTTTCATGCCGGTGCTCTCAAGCATCAGAGTCGAGAGGTAATTCATACTGATGTTTACATTTTCCTGTTCTTCGATATCGTAGTTTGCCCAGATCAGAAACGGAGTCTTATAGAGATCCATATTTTCTTCTGCACTGAGTTTTTCGACATTTTTTCCGAGGATCTTGCTGTAAACTTCATTGGAAAGTCCGGGTTCGTGATCACCGAAAAAGACGATTACGGTCGGATCCTCCTGCTTGCTGAAATACTCGATCAGAGATTTCAGGGCAGTGTCAGAATGATGGATCAGGTTCAGGTAACGTTTCAGTTCCGGATCATCACATTTTTCTTCGATGGAGATCGGCATATCCAGATTGTCAAAATCCTGGTCATAGCCGCTGTGATTCTGCATGGTGACATTGAACAGATAAAACGGGGCATTGCTCTTCTTTTTTGCCTGTTCATACTGATCGATGATCACTTGGAAATCAGCTGCGTCGGATACAAAGTTGCGAATCTTATCCGAAGCGGAGACATCCAGATCTTTTAAACTGATGAAATCCGAAAATCCGAGGTTTGGATAAACATGGTCGCGGTTGTAACCGTTTGCACGGAATGGATGGAATGCCAGCATACCCTGATAATCCTGGTTTCCAAGATGTGTGGTCAGACCCGGCAGAAGACTTTTGATGTAAAGCTGATAAGGTGTTGCAGATGCCGGCACAAAAGCTTTGGACAGTCCTGTCAGAAACTCAAATTCCGTGTTTGCCGTCTGCCCTCCGAATACGGATACATAGGAGAACCCTTTTACAGTGTTTTTTGTAAGACTGTGGTAAAATGGCATTACATCTTCGCTGGTCCTGAAATCACCGACGGCCTGCAGATCGGCAAAAGCTTCGTCCATAATGGCGATGACATTTGGTTTTTTTGCATTGCCGGCAGTGCTTTCGCTGCGGTATGGTGTAGCGATTTCTTCAGCAGCGTTTGCAGAATATCCATCCGGTTTATGAATCATCATCAACTGGATACTTCGCATAAAAGTCAGGACGCATCCGTTTTTGCGGTAGGATTTGATCGGACGGAACGTATTGACAGTGACATGCATCGGTGTCACAGTCATAACCGGCGTATAGATCATGATCCAGAAAGAAGCAAAACAGATGGCGGCACTTCCTAGGATGGCAGAGATCCTTTTTTTGCCTTTTGGAAGTCGGAGACGTTTTACACGAAACAGCAGAATACACCAGGCGATCAGACCAAGCAGTGTGATCGTGCGGGTCAGATCAAGCGAATATTTATAATTGCCGACCACATTCATCGCAGTTCCCATGATCGTCAGATCCGAAGCCAGGATCGGGATTCCGCGAAATGTTGTTGTGAAATAATTCGTCAGTGAAAATATAATGCTGAAAATACACAGAAAACACCCGGAGAACCGCATACTTCCGGTCAGGGCAAACAGAAATCCCATCACGATATAAAATAAAAATGCGGTTACACTGAAACGAAGCAGGTAAGACGGACGGATAGAATAGAAAATCAGTCCGGGCCCCGCCGGGTTTGCGTATTCCAGGAACAACAGTGCCACAAGAGGCGTAAGGAAAAAGACAGTCAGAGCTATCCGTTCTTCCTTTGATAAATTTTGAAATACCGACTCTTTGTTGGCGGAATCGGTTGCTTTGGTTGATTTTTTCATATTGATACACTTCCTTTATCACAATCGCATCATAATACAATGAGCTATTATAGCAAAATGGAAGTTGACAGTCAATCTGAGAAATGTTAAGATATTCTTATGTTTGCGAGTAGGATAAATGATCGCGGCTGGCAAAACGAAAGGTGTCAGACGAGGAAAGTCCGGGCTTCACAGGGCAGGATGCCGGATAACGTCCGGCGGAGGCGACTTCAGGGACAGTGCAACAGAAATATACCGCCGGCCATAAGCCGGTAAGGGTGGAAGGGCAGTGTAAGAGACTACCGCCCTGCTGGTAACAGCGGGGGCACATGTAAACCCCATTCGAAGCAAGACCGAGCAGAGACATATGGCGGCCCGTCAGTTTCAGGTTGGTTGCTTGAGCCATGCGGCAACGCATGGCCTAGATAGATGATCATTCACGACATAACCCGGCTTATCGTTCTGCTCGCAGAAAAAAACAAGCACAGTGATTTTTTTACTGTGCTTGTTTTTTGTTCTTTTATTAGATGTTAAGGTTAAAAGATGTCATATGGCATCTTTTTATTTATGTTTGGCTTTTGAAGCGTGATATTTTTCGTCGCAGTATCTGCAGCGGTAAATTTCCTTTTCTTCATTGGAAAGGACAAAGACCTGATCCAGTCCGTGCTCGATCGATGTGATGCAGCGAGGATTCTTGCATTTGATCACATTGACGATCTGTTTTGGAAGGTGCAGCTTTTTCTTGTCTACGATCTCACCGTTTTTGATGATGTTGACGGTGATATTGTGGTCGATAAAACCAAGGATATCAAGATCCAGCATGTCAACCGGACATTCTACTTTGATGATATCTTTTTTGCCCATTTTGTTGCTGCGGGCATTTTTGATGATGGCAACACAGCAGTCCAGCTGATCCAGTTTCAGATAATGGTAGATGGACATGCTCTTTCCTGCTTCGATGTGGTCGAGAACCACACCTTCGTTTAACTGACCTACATTTAACATACTTTCACCTCCAGAAGTGTAAGAATCAGAGCCATACGTGCATAGACAGCATACTGAGCCTGCTTGAAGTAAGCAGCTCTTGGGTCATCGTCAACTTCAACTGCGATCTCATTGACACGAGGGAGCGGATGCATAACGATCATATCCTGCGGTGCAAGTTCCATTTTCTTTTTGTCAAGAATATAGAAATCCTTCATGCGGACATAATCCTCTTCATTGAAGAAACGTTCTTTCTGTACACGGGTCATATAAAGGACATCCAGCTTCGGAAGTGCATCTTCCAGACGTTCTACTTCTTCGAATTCGATGTTGTTCTCACGCAGTACATCGTCGCGGATATAACTTGGGATACGCAGCTCTTCCGGAGAAATCAGGACAAAACGGATTCCGGTGTAGCGGACCAATGCACTGATCAGGGAGTGAACGGTACGTCCGAACTTTAAGTCACCACAGAGACCGATCGTCAGATTGTCCAGTCTTCCTTTCAGGGAGCGGATCGTCAGAAGATCCGTAAGTGTCTGGGTCGGATGCTGATGTCCGCCATCTCCGGCATTGATCACCGGGATTGGAGAATGTAAGGATGCCACAAGCGGTGCACCTTCTTTTGGATGACGCATTGCACAGATGTCGGCATAACATGCGACCATGCGAATGGTGTCTGCAACGGTCTCTCCTTTTGTAGCGGAGCTGGAATCGGCCGAAGAAAAACCAAGTACATTACCACCTAAATTCATCATAGCAGCTTCAAAGCTGAGGCGGGTACGTGTGCTTGGTTCGTAAAAAAGAGTCGCTAATTTTTTGCCTTCACATGCGTGGGCGTATTTTTTTGGGTTTGCTTCAATATCATTGGCCAGATTCAGGAGCTGATCCAGTTCTTCCACACTGAAATCCAGCGGACTCATTATATGTCTCATAATTTCCTCCTTTTAACTTCAGATTTTCTTTATCATATACCATTTGCAGACAGATTTCAAGATGAAGTTGAGCCATTTTTCTGATTCAGATATTCAAAAAGCAGACCGCAGAAGAACCAGAGCGGTGCATAGTCCAGACGGATCACACCGTTTATCTGAAAATGTGTCCCGGAATAGTCCCACGGGCAGCAGTGATGTTTTTTCAAAAGGCTTCCGCTCATATATTCGGCGGTGAAAATAAACAGCATATATAGAAAGCCACGCAGGAGAAAAGAACATTTTTTGCTGCAAAGGAAGTTTGAGAGCGGTTTCAGGAAAGCTGCCATACCGTAGATAGGAAACATCCACAGGGAAGAATGACCGGTCAGCTTCCATTCACGCCGCCGAAAGGAAAGAAAACCGGTCCACAGAAGCTCCAGGCACCAGCCGCAGATACCGCATCGGATAAAATTATTTTTCATGGGAAAAGTATAACCGGAAACGGGAAAGATTATACTCTGCCGGACCATAATGTTCTTGCAAAATCAGGTCGGGTATACTATAATTCAACGTGATAGGATGCCGGGCGAGGATGTTTTTTTTATTGTGGAACAGGATACTTGCAAAAGCCGGCACAATACTGGAAGAAGAATGGAGTTCTATGAATTACGAAGAAGCAAGAGCGTATCTGGACGATGCTGCCAGATACGGAAGTGTTCTCGGGCTGGATACAATGAAAGAATTGCTTGCAAGGCTTGGCAATCCGCAGGATGATCTGAAATTCATTCATATCGGCGGTACCAATGGCAAAGGATCGGTACTTTCATATCTTTCTGCCGTTCTGAAAGAAGCAGGTTATCGCGTTGGACGATATATTTCGCCGACGCTGTTTTCTTACCGGGAACGTATACAGGTAAATGAAATATATATAAAAAAAGATGCTCTGGCAAGGCTGACGACGCAGATACAAAGCTGTGCCGATGAGATGGTACGTGACGGTGCACCTCATCCGACCGCTTTTGAGATCGAGACGGCACTTTGCTTTCTCTATTTCAGGGAGGAAAAGTGTGATCTGGTCGTTCTGGAGGTCGGCATGGGAGGAGCTACCGATGCCACGAATGTGATAAAGACGACCGTTCTGGAAGTGCTCGCATCGATCAGCATGGATCATATGGGATTTCTTGGAGACACTCTGGCAGAGATCGCCGCGTGCAAAGCCGGTATCATCAAGCCGGATACGACTGTGGTCAGCATGAGACAGCAGCCGGAAGCCATGGAAGTGATCCGGCAGGTCTGTCAAAGGCAGAAGGCGGATCTGCGTATCGCAGATGCGGCAAATGCAACGGACATCGTATATGGGTGTGAAGAGCAGTATTTTTCCTATGGCGGGTATGACAGCCTTGAGATCCATCTGGCAGGCTCTTATCAGATTGCAAATGCCGTTCTGGCAGTGGAAGCGGTAAAAGCCCTGATCGATCTTGACTATGCCATTTCAGAAGAAGCACTGCACAGTGGTCTGCAAAAAGCAAGCTGGAAGGGCAGATTTACGGTTCTTCAAAGAGAGCCATATTTTATTATAGACGGAGCACATAACCGCGATGGGGCAAGGGTACTGGCTGATTCAGTACGTCAGTATTTTCCGAAAAAAAGGCTCCATTACATTATGGGTGTTTTTAAAGATAAAGAATACGAAACGATCATTGATCAGATGTCTGCATTTGATGCGGATGTGATCACGGTAGAGACACCGGGCAATCCGCGTGCACTGCCTGCGGAAGAACTGGCAGAAGCATGGAAAAAGAAAAAAACAGATGTGACATTTGAGAAAAAGATAGAAAATGCGGTAAGAAAAAGTCTGGAAAAGGCGAAAAAAGACGACGTAATCCTCGCTTTCGGATCCCTCTCGTTTCTTGGTGAGATTGTGAAAGCTCTGGATACAATAAGAAGTGAGGTTTGAAAACTATGGTAGATCAGGAAAAAGTAAGAGAAGGGGTACGACTAATACTGGAAGGTATCGGGGAAGATATAAACAGAGAGGGACTGATAGAGACACCGGACCGTATTGCGAGAATGTACTGTGAGCTGGCAGGAGGCATGGATCAGAACGCAGCGACTCATCTGGAGAAGCGTTTCCATGTGGACAATGCGGATATGGTTGTTGAGAAGGATATCACATTTTATTCGATGTGCGAGCATCACATGCTTCCGTTTTTTGGAAAAGCACATGTTGCATATATTCCAAACGGCGAGGTAGTCGGTCTGAGCAAGATCGCAAGAACAGTAGAGGTTTTTGCAAGAAGACTGCAGCTCCAGGAACAGCTGACGGCACAGATCGCCGATGCGTTTATGGACAATCTGCACCCGCAGGGCGTTATGGTTATGATCGAGGCAGAGCATCTCTGCATGACGATGCGTGGGATCAAAAAACCGGGTGCACAGACAGTAACGACCGTGACACGAGGTGTGTTTGATAACAACAAAGAACTGCAGGATACTTTTTATCAGATGGTGCGTTTATAATGAGAATGGAACGTGTAAATCAGATTTTGCAGCACACACTTTATCAGAGCTGCCGCAGACAGATTGATGAAAAAGAAAAAGACCGGATTTTCTGTGGACATGATATGGGACATCTGCTGGATGTTGCCAGACTGGCATGGATCTTTAATCTGGAAGCAAATCAGGAGATATCGAAAGAGCGGATCTATGCAGCCGCTCTTCTTCACGATATAGGGAGGCATATTCAGTACGAAAACGGAACTCCGCACCAGATTGCAGGGCTTCCGATCGCAGAGCAGATCCTGACGGACTGCGGATTTTATCCGGAAGAGATGAAAGAGATTCTCTATGCGATCGAAAATCACCGCAACAAAGAGATGTTAAAGCGGGATGATCTTGCCGGGATCTTATACAGGGCAGATAAAATGTCCAGATGCTGCTTTGGCTGCCGTGCCGAAAAAGAGTGCAACTGGAGCACGGAAAAGAAAAATATGGAGATACAGTACTGAGGCAGAATATACGAAAAGAGGAAAAGCAGATGAAGATAGGAAACAAAGAATTTGATCTGAAAAATCACGCTTATGTGATGGGGATTTTAAATGTGACACCGGATTCTTTTTCCGACGGCGGGAAATGGAACGACAAGGGTCGGGCAATGCGTCATACACAGGAAATGATAGAACAGGGAGCAACGATCATTGATATCGGTGGCGAGTCCACAAGACCAGGTTATACACTGATCTCCGATGAGGAAGAGATCTCCAGAGTGGTTCCGATGATTGAGATGGTAAAGAAAAACTTTGATGTGCCGGTTTCTATCGACACTTACAAAAGTAGAGTGGCAGAGGCAGCACTTGACGCAGGAGCAGATCTGGTCAACGATATCTGGGGACTGAAGTACGATCCGGATCTCGCAGGCGTGATCGCCCGAAAAAATGCCCCATGCTGTCTGATGCATAACCGTAAAGAGCCGGATTACACTGATTTTATTGCAGATTTCCTGAAAGATATGCAGGAGACCATTGACATTGCAAAAAAAGCAGGCATCGCCGATGAGAATATCATTCTTGATCCGGGTGTCGGATTTGGCAAGACTTATGAAAATAATCTGGAGATCATCAACAAACTGGAATGCATGCATACGCTCGGCTATCCGATCCTGCTTGGAACTTCCAGAAAATCCGTGATCGGACTGACACTGGATCTTCCGGCAGATCAGAGAATGGAAGGAACCGTGGCAACCACAGTGATCGGTGTGATGAAAGGGGTCGCTTTTGTCCGTGTACACGATGTAAAAGAAAACTACCGTGCCTTGAAGATGACAGAAGCCATCCTCGGCAGATAACAGGCAGATAGGAGAAAGATGATGGATACAATTTATATCAAAGATCTGGAAGTGTTTGCCAACCACGGTGTCTATCCGGAAGAGAACAAACTGGGTCAGAAGTTTGTGATCAGTGCGGATCTTTCAGTGGATGTGCGGATGGCAGGCCTGACAGACGAACTGGAATATTCGGTAAATTACGGCGAAGTCAGCCATACGATCCAGGATTTTTTGCAGAAACATACCTTTAAGCTGATTGAAGCGGCGGCAGAGGGGCTGGCAGCGGAGCTGTTTTGCAGATATCCGCTGATTCGGGCACTTCGCCTGGAGATCCAGAAACCGTGGGCTCCGGTAGGACTGCCGCTCAGGACAGTCTCTGTGGAGATCAGAAGAAGCAGACATACCGTTTATATCGCACTTGGCTCCAATATGGGAGATAAGATGGCCTATCTGAAAGAGGCAGTGGAAAAACTTTCAAAACTGCCGGGCAGCAGCGTGAAAAAGGTGTCAGATTTTATCAGAACAGAACCTTATGGAGTGACAGAGCAGGACGAATTCCTTAATGGCGTCCTTGAGATGGAGACGCTTCTGACACCGCAGGAACTGTTGGCTCAGTTGCATCGGATCGAGGCAGAAGCAAACAGGGAGCGTATCCTCAGGTGGGGACCGCGTACTTTGGATCTGGATATTCTGCTGTATGATCAGGAGGTCATCGACACAGAAGAGCTGCATATTCCGCATATTGATATGCAGAACCGGGATTTTGTCCTGGTGCCGCTCTCTCAGATCGCACCGTGGATACGTCATCCGGTTTTGAACAGGACAATAGAACAGTTAAGGAGAGAACTTGATGGTTGATTTACAGGACTTAAGAAATGAGATAGACTCCATTGACCGTCAGATGACGGAGCTTTTTGAGAAGCGTATGGAGATCAGCCGAAAAGTGGCAAAGTACAAGATCAGCACCGGCAAAAAGGTGTTTGATAAAGAACGTGAAAAAAAAGTCATTGAAAAGGCAAAAGATATGACACACAACGACTTCAACCGTCACGGGATTGAAGAACTGTTTCAGCAGATCATGGCGATGAGCCGTAAACTGCAGTATCAGCTGTTGGAGGAAAACGGTGTGGCAGGCCGCCTGCCGTTTATCGGTGTGGATGAGCTGGAGAAAGAGAATGTCCGCGTAGTGTTCCAGGGCGTGGAAGGAGCATACAGTCAGGCTGCAATGCAGCAGTATTTTGGCGATAAGATCACCTCGTTCCATGTGGAGCACTGGAGAGATGCGATGGAGGCGATCGCAGAAGGTGCGGCAGACTATGCAGTGCTGCCGATTGAGAATTCAACGGCAGGGAGCGTCAATGATATGTATGACCTGCTGGTAGAGTTTGAAAACTATATCGTCGGTGAGCAGATCATTCGCTGTGAGCATTGTCTGCTTGGGCTTGAAAATGCAGAAATCTCCGATATCCGTACTGTTTATTCCCATCAGCAGGGACTTTCCCAGTGCAAGAGCTTTCTTCAGGAACACCGGGACTGGAAACAGATCCCGCTTGAGAATACCGCAATGGCAGCGAAAAAAGTGGCAGAGGACGGCGATGTGACGCAGGCATCCATTTCCAGTGCCTTTGCGGCAAAATGTTTCGGGCTGAAAGTGTTAAAAGAAAATATTTACAGCAACAAGGCAAATTCTACGAGATTTATCATTGTGACAAATCAGAGAATTTATCAAAAAGATGCGAAGAAGATCAGCATCTGTTTTGAAACGCCACATACCAGCGGATCTCTTTACAATATTCTGTCTCACTTTATTTATAACAATCTGAATATGTTCGGAATCCAGTCCAGACCGATCCCGGGACGCAACTGGGAGTACCGTTTCTTCATTGATTTCGAGGGCAATTTAAACGACAGTGCGGTCAAAAATGCCCTGCGTGGTATCCGCGAAGAGGCAACGAATATGAAAATACTTGGAAATTACTGAAAATACAGCGGCTTTTGCAAAAAAGCTGCTGTTTTTGGAAAGGTTGATAAAAATGTTTCGAATTGATGAATTAATCGTATACCGAGAATATGAGCAGGAACAGGATCAGGTCTTAAACGATATGGCATTTATCGTGGAAGAGACAGAAACGATGGAGATGCCGGTTTCGGATCTTCGTGGGCTTTATTTTTCCTGTATCCACAAACTGACCGAACTTGCCGGTACTTATGGATTTGAAGGAAATTTATGGCACAGCTATCTGACCTGGCTTCTGGTAAACAATGAAAATGTGTTCAGTCATGCAAGCGAGATCCGCGGCGAGGTGGATGGCAGCATCAATGCATTGGTGGAGCATGATTATGAGATTTTTCGTGAACTATATGCCCTAAACTTTGAGGCACTGGAAGAAAAGCTGGGTGCACATTGCTTTTTCATGATTACAGATTATGTTAATGCACCGCAGAGCAGCAAAGTATTTAACGAGCGTATTCGTGACCGGATCTGTGAACTGAGCGAAAAACTTGCAGGAGCAAAAGATGTGCATGAATTTAAAGAAGATATGACTTCTTTCTACAAAGATTTCGGTGTGGGAAAACTGGGACTGCATAAGGCATTTCGCGTGGCACATGATGAAGATGGCGTACAGATCGTGCCGATCACCAAGATCGCACACGTACACCTGGATGACCTGGTAGGTTATGAGCTGGCAAAGAAGAAACTGATCGAAAATACCGAAGCTTTTGTGCAGGGAAGAAAAGCAAACAACTGTCTGCTTTTTGGTGATGCCGGCACCGGAAAATCCTCCAGCATCAAAGGCATTCTCAATGAATATTACGACCAGGGACTGCGTATCATTGAAGTTTACAAACATCAGTTCCAGGATCTGAATGATGTGATCGCTCAGGTCAAAAACAGAAATTATCGTTTTATTATCTATATGGATGATCTTTCCTTTGAGGAATTTGAAATCGAATATAAATACCTGAAGGCCGTGATCGAAGGCGGACTGGAACGCAAGCCGGAAAATGTACTGATCTATGCAACTTCCAACCGCAGACATCTGATCCGTGAAAAATTCAGTGACAAGGAAGAGCGAAGAGACGATCTGCATACTTCTGATACGGTGCAGGAGAAACTGTCACTGGCATATCGTTTCGGACTGAAGATTTATTTTGGTTCACCGAGCAAAAAAGAATTTCAGAATATCGTCCGCGTCCTGGCAGACAAACACGGAATCACGATGTCGGAAGAAGAGCTGTTTTTAAAGGCAAATCAGTGGGAACTGCAGTATGGCGGACTTTCCGGACGTACTGCACAGCAGTTTATTGATCATCTGCTTGGACAGGAGAGAAAGGACGTGTGAGTATGAAACTTTTTGCAGCAATCGATATAGGTTCCTATGAAGTGGAAATGAAGATTTTTCAGATCACTTCCGGAAAAGGAATCAAAGAGATCGACTGCGTGTGCCATCGCATGGAACTTGGCAAAGATGTATACCGTGATGGCAGGATCGGTGTGGAGATGACCGATGAGCTCTGCCGGGTTCTGAATGACTTTGTAAGGATTATGAAAGGATATCGCGTGGATGACTGGCGTGTGTGTGCCACGAGTGCAGTAAGAGAAGCGGGTAACCAGCTTGTTTTTCTGGACCGTGTGAAACGCCATACCGGTCTGGAAGTGGAAGTTCTCTCAAATGCATCACAGCGTTTTATGGATTATAAATCGATCGCATCCAGGGAAAATGAATTCAACCGTATCATCCAGAAAGGAACGGCGATCGTAGATGTCGGCGGCGGCAGCATTCAGATTTCTCTGTTTGACAAGGATCGTCTTGTTGCAAGCCAGAATATGAAAATCGGAAATCTGCGGCTGCGTGAACGGATGATGAATGAGGGTGTGAGCCTGAAGCATTATGAGACACTTCTGACAGAAGTTGTGAAAAATGAATTTCTGTCATACAAAAAGCTGTATCTGAAGGATCGTGTGATCTCCAATCTGATCGTGGTCGGGGACCATATCGGCGATGCCGTTCATAAAAATGTGATGACAAGAGCGGATTTCCTGAATTTTTACGATGACATGATCTACCGTTCCGACGAAGATGCGGCAGGACGCTGCGAGGTTCCGGAAGATGTGATCTCGGTATTGCGTCCGTCTCTTGTCGTTTACCGTTGTTTCCTGGAAGCAGCCGATGTGGAGAATATCTGGATGCCGGGTCTGCACCTGACTGATGGCATGGCGTATGAATATGCACAGCAGAACCAGCTTTTGAAACTCGTCCATGACTTTGATGAGGATATCCTGGCGGCTGCAAGAAATGCTGCCAAACGTTATCAGTGCAGCAAGTCGCATATCAAAGTGTGCGAAGATCTGGCAGTTGGTATTTTTGACAAGATCAAAAAGAGCCAGGGATTCGATGACCGGGACCGCCTGCTGCTCCGCATTGCGGTGATCCTGCATGGATGCGGTAAATTTATCAGCCTGTCAAATGCCGGGGAGTCCGCGTACCATATTATCATGGCGATGGATATCATCGGATTATCGGAAGAAGAGAAAGAAATTGTGGCAAATGTGGTAAAATATAATACGGTGCCGCTGGAAGGATACGACAAGATCGGAAGCAGCCGGATGACAAGGGAAAATTATCTGACCATTGCCAAACTGACGGCAATCCTCGGAGTGGTAAATTCGCTGGACCGCAGCCACAAGCAGAAGACCAAAGAGGCAAAACAGATATTGCATGAAAACGAACTGGTCATTCAGCTTTATTCGGACGAAGATCTGTCACTGGAAAAGAAAGAGTTTGCAAAAAAAGCAGAATTTTTCGAGGAAGTGTTCAGCATCCGTCCGGTGCTGCGTCAGAAAAAAATGATGTAACAAAGGAGGTATGTCCGTATGGGTGAAATGGATTTAAAAAAAGCAGAATACTATACAAACCGAGAATTAAGCTGGCTGGGGTTTAACAACCGCATTTTGGGAGAGGCAAGAGATGCCTCACTTCCGCTGTTTGAACGGCTGAAATTTTTAAGTATCACAGCATCCAATCTGGATGAATTCTTTATGATCCGTGTGGCATCTTTGAAAGATATGGTGCACGCAGGTTATACAAAAAAGGATATTTCCGGGATGACGGCTTCGGAGCAGCTGAAAAAAATCTTAAAAGAGACACACGAACTGGTAGATCTGCAGTATTCTACTTACAATCGCTCTCTGATCCCGGCTCTGAAAAAGCGGGGGCTGAAAATTATTTCCGAGCACGAGAGTCTGAGCGAAGAGCAGAAAAAATTTGTGGATGCTTATTTTGAGGAAAATGTCTATCCGGTTCTGACACCGATGGCGATGGATTCTTCCAGACCATTTCCGCTGATCCGCAACAAGACCCTGAATATCGGTGCTCTGATCTGCAGAAAAGACGGCAAGGAAAAGCATAAGACACTGGATTTTGCAACGGTGCAGGTGCCGTCTGTCCTGCCAAGAATCGTGGAACTTCCGGAAGGAAAAGACGGAGAAAAACGTGTGATCCTTCTGGAAGAGATCATAGAGCGGAACATCGGACAGCTGTTTTTAAGTTACGATGTCGTATGTGCACATCCATACCGTGTTATGCGAAATGCAGATTTATCCATTGATGAGGATGAAGCAGAGGATCTGCTCAAAGAGATCCAGAAACAGTTAAAGAAACGTCAGTGGGGCGAAGTGATCCGTCTGGAGATCGAAGGAAAGATCGACAAACGGCTGTTGGATATCTTAAAAGAAGAGTTTGCCGTGAAAGACAGCGATGTATTTGAGATAGGCGGACCGCTGGATCTGACTTTTCTGATGAAGCTGTACGGCATGGAAGGGTTTGAAGACTGCAAAGTGAAAAAATATATTCCGCAGCCGGTACCGGCACTGATGAACGATGACAGCATTTTTGCCAATATCCGCAAAGGTGACATTTTACTGCATCATCCGTACATGACGTTTGATCCGGTCGTAGATTTTGTAAAACAGGCAGCGAAGGATCCGAATGTTCTGGCGATTAAGCAGACACTTTATCGTGTCAGCGGTAATTCACCGATCATTGCAGCACTGGCACAGGCGGCAGAGAACGGCAAACAGGTTTCTGTTCTGGTAGAATTAAAAGCCCGTTTTGATGAAGAAAACAATATCATCTGGGCGAAAAAGCTGGAAAAAGCAGGCTGTCATGTAATCTATGGACTGGTGGGTCTGAAAACACACAGCAAGATCACCCTGGTTGTCCGGAGAGAAGAAGACGGTATCCGCCGTTATGTGCATCTCGGAACCGGAAATTATAACGATTCTACGGCAAAATTGTATACAGACTGCGGTCTTCTGACCTGTGCAGAACCGATCGGAGAAGATGCGACTGCAGTATTTAACATGCTCTCCGGCTATTCCGAACCAAAACACTGGAACGACCTTATCGTTGCACCGATCTGGCTCCGCAAACGTTTCTTAAGACTGATCGAACGAGAGAAGAACTGGGCACTGGCGGGAAAAGAAGCCCATATCATTGCAAAAATGAATTCCCTGTGTGACCGGGAGATCATCGAGGCACTCTATGCGGCATCGGCGGCAGGGGTGAAGATCGAACTGATCATCCGCGGCATCTGCTGTCTGAAGGTCGGCATCCCGCATATCAGCGAAAACATATCGGTACGTTCGATCGTCGGCAATTTCCTGGAACATGCCCGTATCTTCTATTTCTATAATGACGGGGCAGAAGAGTTGTATATGGGCAGTGCGGACTGGATGCCGCGAAATCTAGACAAACGTGTTGAGATCGTATTTCCATTAAAAGATGAAAAGATCAAACAGCAGGCAAAACATATTCTGGATATCCAGCTTGCTGATAATCTGAAGGCTCACATCCTGCAGCCGGACGGAAGCTATGAAAAGATTGATAAAAGAGGGAAAAAGACGCTGATCTGTGCACAGGATTATTTCTGTGAAGAGGCGGTAAAAAATGCAAAGCAGCCGACAGATCCAGTTCTGGATCATGTATTCATCCCGGCAGAAGCAGGCATCTTTTCCGACAGAGATTGAAGATAACAGTTGACGCAACTTACGGAAATTGTTATAGTAAAAGTAACGTATCCCTGCCTGTTTATGACTAAGATAAAGAGGTTTTTGTGCAGGGGTACAAAAAGAAAAGGAGGAAACACATGAAAAAGAAAACAACATCACTGGGTATGAAGCTCGTTGCTTTTCTGGCAATGCTTATGCTGTTCTGTATTCCTGTATCCGCAGGCGTAAAAGAAACAGCAGGTGAGTATGAGATCTACCCGACACCGCAGGAGATCACCTACGGTGACAAAGAAATGCAGCTTACCGATCAGGTGAAACTGTCGATCGGAAGTGACATTGACGATTACACAAAAACACGTATCACAGACACGCTGAATGTGCTGAAACTGACCGGAAACGAAAGTGCAGCGTCAGACAAGACCGAGCTGATCGTTGGTGTTTATGGTTCCGGGGATGCAGCAGATACTTACGGAAAAGCAAACGGAGCGGTTCAGGCGACCTTTGATAATTACGATGCTTATATGCTGTATGTCAAAGACGGCAAGATCGTAGTCCTTGGTAAAGACACCGATGCGGCATTTTACGGTGTCACCACACTGAAACGTATTTTTGAACAGCTTTCCGCAGACAAAAAGATCAAAGAGCTGACGGTGACAGACTATGCAGAAGTACAGTTCCGTGGATTTATCGAAGGATATTATGGAAATCCGTGGTCACTGGAAGACCGTATTGATCTGATGAAATTCGGCGGCGAGATCAAGATGAATCAGTATGTGTTCGCACCAAAGGATGATCCATACCACAACAGTCAGTGGAGAGAGCTGTATCCGACTGAAAATCTTGAAAACATCAAGAAACTTGCCCAGGCAGGAAACGAAAACAAATGCTTTTTCGTATATGCTCTGCATCCATTTATGAACAGTCCATTTAATTTCAACAATTACAATGCAGATCTGGCAACCGTAAAAGCAAAATATCTGCAGGTTATTGAATCCGGTGTGCGTCAGATCGCCCTGCTGGAGGATGATGCGACCGGATCAAGTGCAGCAAATTTAAGCAGACTGCTCAATGACCTGACAAACTGGCTGACTAACCTGAAGAACTCCAAATATCCGGATCTGAAAACCGACATCCTGTACTGCCCGACAGACTACATGGGAAATGGTTCTTCTGCAAAACTGAAGGGCATCAACGCTTCTGCAAACAGACAGGTACATATGCTGATGACCGGTAATGCAGTATGGGGACAGGTAAGTGCGAACTTTGCAGATAACTTCTATAACAATGTAGCATCCAATGGCGTTGCAGGACGTTATCCTTACATGTGGGTAAACTGGCCGTGCAACGATAACTATAAAACAGGTCTGATCATGGGTGGTCACAATACCATCTTGCATACCGGAATTGACGGTCACAAATACGAAGGTATCATTCTCAACCCGATGCAGCATTCAGAACCTTCCAAAGTAGCGATCTTTACCGCAGCAGATTATTGCTGGAAACCATGGGATGCAAAAGAAGAAGGTGATCAGGCATGGGAAGATTCCTTTAAATATATCGACCATGTTACTGCACTGGAATCCGATTCTTCTAAAGCCCTGCGTGAAGTGGCAAAACATATGATCTATCAGGGACCGGTTCAGACAGCCGGAAGACAGGCAAAATTCGAAGAGTCTGTTGACCTGAAAAACAAGCTGGCAGAGATTCAGAAAAAAGTAGAAGCAGGAACGGTTACGACAGCAGAGTTGGATGATATGCGTAACGAGTTCAAGACCATTTACGATGCAGCTGTAAAATATCTGACAGATGGCACCAATAAACGTCTGAGCGAGCAGATGACACCGTTCCTTGCGTGTCTGCGTGATGAGTGTGAAGCAGATATCGAGCTGATGGATGCACTCAAAGCCGTTCAGACAAAAGAAAATGATAAAGTATGGGAGCACTATTCTGCAGCACAGACTTTATATGAACGTTCCCGGACTTATGGATTCCGTTATGTAAATGAAACAAAATATGCGACAGCAGGTCTTCTCTACATTGTTCCGTTTACCGAAAAAGTTATGAAAAATGTTTCTGATACTGTAAAACAGATCATTGATCCGGAACACATCAAACTGGAAAGAACTCTGATCTACCGTGTCGGCGGAACAGAAAACTCCGGAAATACGGGAAATGCAGCCAATGCAATTGATGGAAACTTAAATACCAATTTCCAGATCCAGACCGACCAGCAGACTGGTGACTATGTAGGACTTCTCTTTAACCAGATGACACCGGTTAAAAAAATGACGGTCGCACTGGCATGCAGCGGACACGAAAATGATTATATTCCAAACGGTGTTATGGAATATACGACAGACGGCAGCAGCTGGACGGCATTTGAAACACAGCCGGCAGCCGGTTCTACCACAGATGTAACTCTGGAGCTTGCAGAAGCAAAAGAGATCAAAGGATTCCGCTGGAAGAACAGCAACAACGACAGAAATCGCTGGCTGATCATCCGTGAGATTTCCTGTGATGCATTTGAAAAAGATGGCAACAGCGAAGTTACAGATAACAAATATACTGGAACCATCAGCTATACGAGCGGATGGAGCCTGTATCAGTCCGGAAGTTATCCGCTGTCCAATGTGACAGACGGGGATGATTCTACCTTTACCTGGTTTAAGCCAGCTTCCAATGATACCAGCGTTGCCGGAGATTATATCCAGATGGATCTTGGTGAAGCAAAAGAAGTATACAAAGTGCGTATCGCCATGGGTGCGGGCAGTGCAGATAAATGGATTAAATACCATCTTGAATATTCAGAAGATGGAAACAGCTGGACTTCAAAATCTGCACAGACCGGAACAGCCAATGGCACCGATACTTACGTTGAAGATTTAAAAGGCACGTCTGCACGTTATATCAGACTGGTAAACAACGAAGATCGTCGTAACTGGATCAAATTCAATGAATTTTCTGTTTATGGAAAAGAAGCAGAAGCAACCGGCGATGTTATGGATTACACCAATACAAACGATGAGAACTGGAAAGTAACTTATGGAGATGAAGTTTCCAAAGTCTATGCAAGAGACAATGTAACCCTGAAAGCAGGACAGTACATCGGACTGAAACTTGACCGTATCCATGCAATTGCATCCATCAATACAGAAGGCAACGGAACTGACAAACTGACTCTGCAGACTTCCCTGAATCAGAAAGAGTGGACAGATAGCACATCTGCAAAGAGTGCACGTTACATTCGCCTGATCAACAACGGAAGTACGGATGTTACCTTCAGCCTGAGCAAATTTGAAGTGACAAACGATGAGATCGGGGCTATGGATCTGCTTGAAACAAACATTGGCGGAGCGTCAAACAGTGAGGATGCAAGAAAACTTGGTACGACCGCAAACTGGATGGACGGCGATTTGACATCGAAGGCAAAATATTGTGCAACACCGGCAAAAGACGATTATATAACATATACACTCGGACAGGAAATCACACTGAAATCTCTGAAAGTATATGTTCTGGATACTGCAATCGATTATCCGCGTGATGCAGTGATCCAGGCATCTGTTGATAATAAAACCTGGACAGACCTTATCAAGATCGGTGACGGTATCGAAAACGACGGAACAGATCGCGACACCAAACCGGCAGAAAATGGCTGGACACATGACACTGTAGATGTAGCATATTCTTATGTTGAAAATGCAAACATTAACAATGTAAAAGCAAAATACATCCGTCTGTACTTTAACGCAGGATACAGTGCTCGTTGGGTAGAACTCAATGAAATCCAGATCAACGGCGGAGAATACATCCAGACCGTAAACGATCCGACCTTTGAAACCGATGCAAAATTAAAGAAAGGATACGAACCTTGGAACTTAAATGATGGTGACCTGACAACCGCATTTATACCGGATATGACGGATAAGACCGAAGGTTCTCTGGTATATCATCTGTCTGATACAACCAATGTCCGCAAACTGAACATTGTACAGAAATCCATCAGCAATGCAGAAGTTTCCATTCGTACCGGTGCAGACACCTGGGAGACGATCGGTAAACTGGATAAGAGCCTGAACACCTTCTACACGTATGGATATGATCAGGTATACGATGTAAAGATCACCTGGGGTGAAACAGCACCGTCCATCTGTGAGATCATCACACTGGAGTGCCCGAAACAGACCAGCGAAGATCTGAAAAAAGAGGAGATCGAACAGGCAAAGACCGCTCTGAAAAACGCAGTGGAAAATGCAGAAACAAAGGGTATCTACGAAGATGGTAATGCATCCGGTACTTACACGAAAGAAAGCTGGGCAGCATTTAAAACAGCATATGAAAACGCTGCAAATGCCAAAGCAGATGCAACAACAGAGGAGCTGCAGAACCTGCTGACCGCTTTACAGGATGCAAAAGCAAAACTGAAGAAAGCAGAATCGGAAACGGAAAAACCGACCGAAAAGCCAACGGAAAAACCGACCGAAAAACCAACAGAAAAACCAACGGAAAAACCGACCGAGAGACCTACAGAGAAACCAGGTGAGTCGGAAAAACCGACTGTGAACAAGAGAGTTCTGAATAAGGTCACTTATCAGATCCTGAACGCAAAGAAGAAGACAGCAGCAGTTGTTACAGCAGATAAGAAAGTGACTTCTGTAAACGTTGCCAAGACCGTTAAGATCAACGGCGTTACCTACAAAGTAACACGGATCAGCAAAAATGCATTCAAGAGCTGCAAGAAGCTGAAGAAAGTTACGATCGGAAGCAATGTGAAGAAGATTGAGAAAAATGCATTTGCAGGCTGCAGCAAACTGAAGACTGTCAATATGAAGAAAGCAACCGGCATTACTTCCATCGGAAGCAAAGCATTCAGCAAGATCGATGCAAAAGCAAAAGTGACCGTACCGGCCAAGAAGCTTTCCAAGTATAAGAGAATGCTGAAAAAAGCAGGTCTGCCAAAGAAAGCAACTGTAAAAAAATAAAAAAACGGAACATGTTTTCGGAACAGTAAAAGCTACTCTGTAACAGAACCGTTCCAAAGCAACATCCGATAGCAAGAAAAAAGAGCGGGAGAGAACCCAAAAAGGTTTCCCCGCTCTTTTGCTGTATAAGATCAGATATGATGCTCTGAAACGCTCTGACCGGAATGAGAATTTGAGCAAAAGAAAAAAGAGCCGGGACATCGGTCGTTCTATCCCTGCTCTTTTATATCCATGTTTTTATTTTATGATCCTTATGCTCTTTCAACTTTATCAGAACGTAAGCATGAAGTACATACATACATTTTCTTTGTTCCACCGTTTACTTTAACGCGAACAGATTTAATGTTAGATTTCCACATTTTATTGGATCTTCTATGAGAATGACTCACGTTGTTACCGAAATGAGCTCCCTTATCACAAATAGCACATCTAGCCATGACTGCACCTCCTTGACATTATATTGCCTACAATAGGCTCACAACAATAAGTATTCTACCAGAAGCTGCATGATAATGCAAGTAAAAAATGCGAAAATTTAAAAAAACTGTAAAAAATGATTTTTCATGTTTTCTTTTTATATGAAACAGGTTATAATGAATAAATAATACAGCTATTAACATAGGAGGTATCATGATATGAAAGGAAGAATGGAAACAGAACTGGGTTCGATTTTGATCGACACGGATGTGATCGCTACCTATGCCGGAAGTGTTGCAGTAGAGTGTTTTGGAATTGTCGGTATGGCAACGGTGAGCATGAAAGACGGTCTGGTAAGACTTCTGAAGAAAGACAGCCTGAAAAATGGAATACAGGTTACCGTTGAGGATAATAAAATTTCACTTGATTTTCATGTGATCGTGGCTTATGGCGTCAGCATTTCTGCGGTTGCAGACAATCTGATCAACAATGTCAAATATAAAGTCGAAGAATTTACCGGTATGGAGATTCATGAGATCAATATTTATGTAGAAGGTGTCAGACCGATAGATTAAGGAGGAACTCGTTGTGGAAATAAATACAATAAATGCCGCACTTTTTGCCAAAATGTTTCTGGCAGGAGCAAAAAACCTGGAGTCAAAGAAAGAATGGATCAATGAACTGAATGTTTTCCCGGTACCGGACGGTGATACCGGAACCAACATGACCATGACCATCATGGCTGCGGCCAAAGAAGTAGCGGCACTGGAAGATCCGACGATGGAAGTACTTGCAAAAGCGATTTCTTCCGGATCTCTTCGCGGAGCACGCGGTAACTCAGGTGTTATCCTCTCTCAGCTGTTCCGTGGATTTACAAAAGGAATCAAAAAGTATGAGGAGATTGATGTTGCGATTCTGGCAGCTGCTTTTCAGAAAGCAGTGGAGACTGCATACAAAGCAGTTATGAAGCCAAAGGAAGGCACGATCCTCACAGTGGCAAAGGGTGCAGCAGACAAAGCACTGGAGCTTGCAGAGAATGATATTTCGCTGGATGATTTCTTAAGACAGGTGATCGAAGAGGCAGATGCTGTCCTTGCAAAGACACCGGAGATGTTGCCGGTTCTGAAAGAAGCAGGCGTTGTAGACTCCGGCGGACAGGGACTTGTGCAGGTGTTAAAGGGTGCTTACGATGCATTTCTTGGAAAAGAGATCGATTATACGGTTGAACCGGCTGAAAGCACTAAAAAAGCTCCGGCACAGGAAAAGGAAGCACCGGCTCAGGCAGAGATTCGATTCGGTTACTGTACCGAATTTATCATCATGCTCGAAAAAGAGTATACACCGCAGACGGAGCAGGAGTTCAAAGGATTTCTGGAGTCCATCGGTGATTCCATCGTTGTTGTGTCGGATGAAGATGTTGTCAAGGTCCATGTACATACAAACGACCCTGGCAAAGCAATCTCCAGAGCACTCACTTACGGCTCACTGACCCGTATCAAAATCGACAATATGCGTGAGGAGCATCAGGAGAAACTGATCAAAGATGCGGCAAAAGTTGCAGAACAGCAGAAGTTCGAAGAAGAAGAGCGTAAAAAAATGGTGCCGCCGAAGCCGGTCGGATTTATTTCCGTTTCCATTGGTGAGGGTATCGGTGAGATCTTCCGCGAACTGGGCGTTGATTATCTGATCGAAGGCGGTCAGACCATGAATCCGAGTACCGAAGATATGCTGCGTGCAATCGAAGAAGTAAATGCGGAGACGATTTACATTCTTCCGAATAATAAAAACATTATTCTGGCAGCAAATCAGGCAAAACTTCTGACCAAAGACAAAGAAGTGATCGTAATTCCGACCAAAACCGTTCCGCAGGGAATCACAGCCGTTGTCACTTACAGTGCCGAGGCTTCTGTGGAAGAAAATACGGAGGCAATGTCTGAAGAGATCAAAAATGTAAAAACCGGACAGATCACTTATGCAGTGCGTGACACGCACATTGATGACAAGGAGATCCATGAGGGCGATATCATGGGAATCGGCGATCATGAGATCCTTGCGGTCGGAAAAGAGATTCAGGATGTTACACTGGAAACGATTGCCCTGATGGATGCCGATGATGCAGAACTGATCACGGTATATTACGGAGAGGATACAAAAGCCGAAGATGCAGAAAAACTGGAACAGGCACTGACGGAAAAATATCCTTCCTGTGATGTGGAAGTCTATGCCGGAGGTCAGCCAATCTATTATTATGTTGTTTCTGTGGAGTAATTATGAATACATTATCACCGCTTACAGAGCTAAAAGGAATTGGTGAAAAGACAGAAAAGCTGTTTGCAAAAGTGGGCGTAACGAATGTCGGAGAACTGCTTTCCTACTATCCGAGAACGTATGAAACGTACGGGGAAATACAAAAGCCGGATGCCGTAACAGACGGCATGACGGCTGCTCTGTATGGTCAGTTTCAGGGACCGCTGGCAGTGAAGCGTGTAAAAAACATGCAGATTGTATCCGGCGTGTTCGAAAGTGATGAACAGAAAATACGCATCACCTGGTATAATATGCCTTATCTTCGCAGCACCGTAAGAGCCGGTGTGCCTTATGTGCTGTGGGGCAAAGCAGCAAAGAAAAACAGACAGTTGGTATTGGAGCAGCCAGCTGTTTTTTCTTTCGAGGAATATCACAGGATGCGGCAGCATTTAAAACCGGTGTATCCTCTGACGGAAGGACTCTCTGCAAAGACCATCGAGAAAGCAGTGCGGCAGGCACTTGAAAGTCTGCCCTTTTTCAAAGAGACACTGCCGCCTGCTATCCGCAGCAAGTATCATCTCGCAGAATATCATTTTGCACTTGAACAGATTCATTTTCCGGAGAATCGGGAACAGATGCTTCTGGCGAGAAGAAGACTGGTATTTGATGAATTTTATCTGTTTATCCTTGCACTGCGGCAGCTGAAGCAGGTAAATGAACGAAATCCGCAGAGATTTCAGATACAGAAAATTCCTCTGACAGATCAGATCATTGCAAACTTATCTTTTTCACTTACCGCAGCACAAAAAAAGGTCTGGCAGGAGATCGAGCGTGATATGACAGGTGATTATCTTATGTCACGCCTGATACAGGGAGATGTAGGATCCGGAAAGACGATCCTTGCCTTTCTTGCCCTCTTTCTTGCAGCTGGAAATGGCTGGCAGGGATGCCTGATGGTTCCGACCGAGGTGCTTGCAGTGCAGCATATGGAGGCTATCCAGAAGCAGATTTGCGAACAGAAACTGCCTTTTTATGCAGAACTGCTTACCGGTTCCATGACAGCGAAACAAAAACGGGAAGCCTGCGGCAGAATTGCCTCCGGAGAATCACAGATCATCATCGGGACGCATGCGGTCTTTCAGGAAAAGATCCAATATAAAAATCTGGCACTTGTGATTACCGATGAGCAGCACCGTTTCGGTGTGCGGCAAAGAGAGTCTCTGTCGGAAAAAGGAGATATGCCGCATGTGATGGTTATGAGTGCAACTCCGATTCCGAGGACACTGGCCGTGATCCTGTATGGAGATCTTGATATTTCGGTTGTGAATGAACTTCCGGCAAACCGTCTGCCGGTCAAAAACTGTGTGGTTGACACCTCTTACCGTCCGAAAGCATATCGTTTTATAGAGAAACAGGTAAAGATGGGGCATCAGGCGTATATCATCTGTCCGATGGTGGAGGAGAGCGAGCAGATCGAAGCAGAAGATGTGATTTCTTATACAGAAAAACTGAGAAGTACACTGCCACAGGATATTACGGTTTCGTATCTTCATGGCAAGATGAAACCGGCCAAGAAGAACGAGATCATGGAAGCTTTTGTGAAAAATGAAATCCAGGTTCTTGTTTCCACGACGGTGATCGAAGTTGGTGTGAATGTGCCGAACGCCAGCGTTATGATGATTGAAAATGCGGAGCGTTTCGGTCTTGCACAGCTGCATCAGCTTCGCGGGCGTGTCGGAAGAGGAGATGCACAGTCTTACTGTATCCTGTGTTATGGGAAAGACGGAGAAAAGACAAAAAAGCGCCTGGAAATTTTGAACAAATCCAACGACGGTTTTTATATTGCGAACGAAGATCTGCGTCTGAGGGGACCGGGAGATCTCTTTGGAATCCGCCAGAGCGGAGAGCTTGCATTTCGCATCGGAGATGTTTTTCAGGATGCCGCAATCTTACAGGAAGCAAACGATGCAGCAAACGATACCCTGCAGGATCCATCCTATCCGGAAGGGAAAGATTACGCTATTTTAAGACAAAATCTTGAAAAATATATGTACAAGGATCTGTGCAATTTGAATTTATAGTTGATAATTTGTAAAAAATGGTATATGATTAAGCCGATTGCTTAAGAAGCATTAAAAACAAGAGAGTTTAGAATGTTTTTTTATGAGGAGGAAACTATTATGGCAAACCGTAGACAGGCAAAGAAAAATGCAGCAGCTGCTGTAAACAAAGAAGCAGCAAAGAAAGAAGTAAAGACAACTGTTGCTGAAGAAACAGCAGAAAAAGTTACAGCAGTAGAAAAAGTTGCAGAAAAAGCAGCAGAAGTAAAAGAAGCTGTAAAAGAAAAAGTTGCAGAAGTAAAAGAAACAACAAAAGCTGCAAAGGCTGCCAAAGCTGAAACAGCTGAAAAAGCAGAACCGAAGAAAACTCCGGGAAGAAAAGCAGCAGTAAAAGAAGAGTTCGTTCTGGAATTTGCCGGCAAGCAGATCACACAGGAAGAAATCAAGAAAAAAGTAAAAGAAAACTGGACAAAAATTCAGAAAAATAAAATCAAAGATATCAAGACGATCAAAGTATTCCTGCAGCCGGAAAATAGCTGTGCATACTATACGATCAATGACGAAGGAAACGACAGCTACAAAATCGAGCTTTAAGATCAAATTGTCATAAGATGCTATACTTTGAAACACTTTCCAGTTTAAAACCGGATGAAATCCACATACTAGGATCGCAATAGAAAATTGCACATCTGAAAAAGAAAAGGAAAACAAAACATTTCAAAGGAGGCATGTAATTATGGCAAATCGTTCATCTAATGTGGCGGCAGTACCGGAAGCAAAAGGTGCTCTTGACAGGTTCAAAATGGAAGTGGCAAGCGAACTTGGCGTTCCTCTGACGGATGGTTACAATGGTAACCTGACATCAAAACAGAACGGATCTGTAGGTGGCTATATGGTCAAAAAAATGATCGAAGCACAGGAGCGACAGATGTCCGGAGGAGCCGGAAGCGGCATGAACGGAAACGGCACTGCACAGTACTGATCGGGAACTTCTGAAGTTTTGGATTGAAAAATGACAAAAGCGGGTGAGAGAAAACTTCTCTTGCCTGCTTTTTTTAAAATTAAGAATATGGTGACAAAATACTTTCTTTTTTGCAGGAGTCTGTGCTATAATGAGCATAGTCTGCGAAAATACAGTCAGCAGAACTCTATAATGATCTGAGGTAGATAGAGAATGAACATAGGATTAATTGCACACAATGCAAAGAAAAATCTGATCGAGGATTTTTGCGTTGCCTATAAACGTATCCTGGAAAAACATGAGTTGTATGCGACCGGGATCACAGGAAGGCGTATAGAGGAGGCAACGAACCTTCATGTCCACAAATTCCTGGCAGGAAGCGTGGGCGGAGATAAACAGTTTGTAGAAATGATCGAACGAAACGGATTGGATATGGTGATTTTTTTCTACAGTCCATTATTTACCAATTCGAGAGAGCCGAATATTGAAATGATCTCAAAAGAGTGTGATATTTATAATATACCGATTGCTACCAATATCGCAACAGCAGAATCTCTGGTCATCGGTCTGCAAAAAGGTGATCTGGAGTGGAGGGAAAATATATGACGATCACAGACGTTGGGAATCTTTTCATGTTTGCCGGAGGCCTTGGTATGTTCCTCTACGGTATGCACAGTATGTCCGGAGGCATTCAGAAAACAGCCGGCAATAAAATGAAAGAGCTGCTCGGGATTCTGACGAGTAATCACTTTATGGCAGTTGTGGTCGGGGCACTTGTCACGGCGATCATCCAGAGCAGCGGTGCCACAACGGTTATGGTAGTCGGATTTGTCAATGCGGGCATCATGACACTGACACAGGCCGTTGGCGTCATTATGGGAGCAAACATTGGTACCTGTATTACGGCGTGGATCGTATCACTTGGACAGCTGGGAGATGCTTTCAAGGCATTTTCCCCTTCTCTGTATGCACCACTTCTGGTCGGGATCGGAGCCTTTCTGATCATGTTCAGCAAAAAGGCGAAAAAGCAGACGGTCGGTGAGATCCTGGTAGGACTTGGCCTTTTGTTTATCGGTCTGGATTTTATGGGAGATGCTGCGGGAGATTACCTGCATCTTCCAATCTTTACCAGGGCATTTGAGCTCTTTGGCAGCAATCCGATCCTTGGTATCCTGATCGGTGTGATCGTTACGGCGATCATGCAGAGTTCATCGGCTGCAGTTGGTGTCCTTCAGACACTTGCAGCGGCAGGTGGTGTTGTGACTGCAAGTTCTGCCATGTATATCAGTCTTGGGTCGAACATCGGTTCCTGCTGTACGGCACTTTTGTCCAGCCTTGGCGAGTCACGCAATGCAAAAAGATCAGCTGTGATCCATCTCACGTTCAATGTACTCGGTGCACTGGTCTGGGGCAGCGGATTGTTTGTCCTGTTTCAGTTCCGCCCGGCTTTCGGGACAATGGGGATCGACAGTGTCGGTATCTCGGTATTCCATACGATCTTTAACCTTGTCTGTACGGTTCTTATGACACCGCTGAGGGGAAAACTGGTTGCATTATCCGGTCTTCTGGTCAAAGGCGGCGATGAACAGGAACAGGCAGAGCAGAGCGACGATGCGATCACACTGCGTCATCTGGATGACCGTATCCTGGAGACACCGTCTTTTGCTGTTGAGAATGCGATTCTGGAAGTTGTACACATGGGGCACATTGCAAACGAAAATATGGAACGTGCTTTTGAAGCCGTTATGAATTATGACAAAGAAAAAATCGAGCAGGTTTACCGTACGGAAAAAGTCATCAATAAGATGGAAAAACTGATCACAGAGTACCTGGTTAAGATCAGCAATCTTTCTTTGAATGAAGACCAGCACATGGTTGTCAACGATCTGTTTTATTCGGTCAGTGACATCGAGCGTGTCGGCGATCATGTGGAAAACATTGTGGAGCTGATGGATGTCAAAGAGGATGGCGAACCGATCACTTTTTCCGAAGAAGGCAGATGTGATCTGGCAGAGATCATGGATCTGGTTGAAAAATCTTTTGTATTTTCCATATCGGCCAGAGAAAAGGTCAGTATGGATGATGCAAATAAAGTTGTAAAATATGAGGATATGGTCGATAATCTGGAAGAAGAGCTGAGGGAGAAGCATATTGAACGCCTTTCCAGACAGTTGTGCAATCCGACAAGCGGAGTGGCATTTCTGGATATTATCAGCAATCTGGAGCGTATCTCTGACCATGCCTACAATCTGGCAGGCTATGTGATGTCAGAACAATAAAAAGGAATATAAAGGAGCAGTCATGGGAAAATGGATCTATTACGTGGAAGACGATACAAGTATAAGGGAGTTGGTGCTGTACGCACTGAAAACCGCAGAATTTCAGGTGATGGGATTTGAAAATGCTGCTTCTTTTTATAAAAGAATGAAAGAACAGCAGCCGGACCTGATCCTGCTGGATATTATGCTTCCGGATGAGGATGGAGTCAGCATTCTGAAAAAACTGAAAAGCAGACCGGATACGGAGAATATCCCGGTCATTATGATGACGGCAAAATCTTCGGAATACGATAAAGTCCTGGGTCTGGATTCCGGTGCGGATGATTATATCACAAAACCGTTTGGAGTTATGGAACTGATCTCCAGAGTAAAGGCGGTGATCCGCAGAAGTGATCGGAGCAAAGGAAGTGCGGGAGAAGTCTTAAAGATCGGAGAGCTGGTTCTGGATGAACAGAAGCATGAGGTTTACGCCCGCGGACAGGCGGTCAGTCTTACGTTCAAAGAGTTTGAACTTTTGTCTTATCTTATGAAAAACCGAGGGCTGGTGCTCTCTCGTGATAAGATTCTTAACACCATATGGAATTATGAGTATGAGGGAGAGAGCCGCACCGTAGACGTACATATTGGTTCCCTGCGACAGAAACTTGGGACATGCGGAGATTTTATAAAGACAATACGCGGAATCGGTTATAAAATAGAGGATTAAGCGATGAAACAACGGATTTATCGAAACTATTTCTGGGTTGCACTTACAACGATACTCATTGTATCGTTTGTTTTTATATTTTCTTATAATCGAACGATTCATGATCAGAAAGAGGAAGGGATGCGGGAAGAGGCAGAATTCATTTCTGCACTTCTGGAAAAGCAAGGAGATGCAGATGTCGTTTTTCAGGCGGCAGCTGGAAAGACAGATTTTCGCATCACCCTGATCGCTGAAAATGGTATGGTGTTGTATGACAATAAAGTCAAAGATGTATCGGGTATGGAAAATCATGCAAAACGGCCGGAAATCTTAAAAGCCAGTAAGAACGGTGAAGGTTCCAGCAGCCGTATTTCCAGTACGATCCAGTCGGAGACTTATTATTATGCACGAAAACTTTCCGACGGCAGATATCTGCGTCTTTCAAGTAAGGGACTGAGTATCTGGAGCGGGTTTGTACAGGTACTTCCGGCACTTACCGGAATCGCACTGTTTGTCATATTTATCACATTTCTGATCGCCCATTTCCTTACCAGAAATATCGTAGAAGCGATCAACGGCATTGATCTGGAAAATCCGATGGAGCATCTTGTATTTCCGGAGCTTGGCGTTTTGCAGAAACGGCTTGGTTTTCAGAATCGAAAAATCCAGACGCAGATGCAAAATATGAAAGAACAGGAGTATAAATTAACTGCAATTACGGAAAATATGAATGAAGGGCTCATTATGCTGGATGCAGACCGCAAGATTCAGTATATGAACCAGAGCTGCCAGGATCTGTTTGAAGTATCCGGAAGCAAATTTATCGGGCAGACTATTTCCGGATTCTGTGACAGCATTCCGATGCAGGAGGTAGTAGAATCTGCACTGAAAGGAAATGTTCATACTGCCATGCAGGAACTGGATCATAAAAAAGTTCAGTATTTTGGAAATCCAATCCTGGAAAATCAAAAAATTCAGGGAATTATCATTCTGGTCCTGGATATTACTGAACGGGAGCGGACAGAGCGGATGCGAAAAGAATTTTCGGCAAATGTTTCACATGAACTGAAGACACCGCTGACTTCCATCTCTGGTTTTGCCGAGCTGATGGAGAATCATCTGGTTGCACCGGAAGATGTGCCGGAGTTTGCCGCCAAAATACACAGGGAATCCGAGAGACTGCTGACGCTTGTAAATGATATTATCAAAGTCAGTCAGCTGGATGACAAGGAAGTATATTATGGAAAAGAGAATATAGATCTGCTGTCTTTTGCAAAAGAGGTCTGTGACCGCCTGGAACCGATGGCACAGAGCCGGAACGTTACGGTTGAACTTTCCGGAGATGCTGTTTTGTATCTCGCGTCCAGGCAGCTGATGAATGATCTGTTTTATAATCTGATCGAAAATGGAATCAAATACAACAAGCCAAACGGAAAACTGTGGGTTACGGTCAGCGAAAAGAAAGGACATCCGTGTATCAGTGTGAAGGATACCGGGATCGGTGTGCCGATGAAATATCAGAGCCGGATTTTTGAACGGTTTTTCCGTGTGGATAAAAGTCATTCAAAACAGACGGGCGGAACAGGTCTTGGACTGTCCATTGTCAAACATGTGGTGGAATATTATGGTGGTTACATTGAAATCCACAGCAAAATGGAAGAAGGAACAGAAATCGTTGTACATCTGTAAATGAATGAAAGGATATTCAAAGGTAAATATGAAGAAAAGAATCAGTATCATCATGTTGCTTACAATCTCCGTGTTGATGACAGGATGTGAAGAGCTGCATAAAAAGCCGCTTGCTTATATTGAAACAAATGCAGATGACCGACAGAGTGAAACGTCTGAAACAGAAACAAAAAAGAAAAAAGAGACAGAGCCGGAAACGGAAGCCGTGGAAGTGGTCGAACAGGGCAGTTTGGAAACAGAACGTCCGGAAACGGAGACAGAATCTGAAACGGAAGAGGATAAAACAGAGGATGCCACTTCGGAAGGAGAACTTCCTGTTCTGGAAAAAACAGACAAGACTTCAGAAGAAATTGAGATGGAAAATATTCTCCAGAATCCGGAACTTCCGACCGGGTGTGAATCTGTGGCACTGACAATGGTTCTCAAATATCTCGGATTTGATTTGGAGAAAACAACCATAGCAGATGATTATCTTGTTTTTGCAGACCGGAATTTTGCGATGGGTTATATTGGAAATCCACATACGGAAGACGGGGCAGGTATTTTTGCACCGGGACTTGTCAAGACTGCAAATAATTTCCTGGAAGCACAGGAAAGTGAAAAAAGAGGCTTTGATATTTCAGATACTGACTTTGAAGATCTTTATAATTATGTGGCGGCAGGGATACCGATCATAATCTGGAATACCATGTATCTGGAGAAACCGGTTCCGACGGATGAAGTATGCGAGTTTGAGGGAAAAACCTATCGCTGGTTCCGCAACGAACACTGTATGGTGATGTGTGGTTTTGATAAAGAAAACGGTACGGTTCTGATTCAGGATCCGCTGGACGGACTGGTAGAACGCGATGCAGAAACATTTGCAAAATATTACGAGGAACTCGGAAAAAATGCAATGATCATTCACTAAGGGATTGCATACTCTTACTTTTTTTGGTATGCTTATTCCAAGGAGGATGTGGCTTATGGGAGAAAAGTATGAGTATTTGAAAAAAGTATTAGATGACAGCCATTATACCGTGGCATTGTGTGGTTCCGGCATTCTCGCAGAGACGGGATGCAGGACTTTCCAAAACCAGGATTATGCTTATGAGATTGAGCAGAAGTACGGAAGATCACCGGAAGATATTTTCGCAAGTGCCTATTACATGACAAGACCGGATTCCTTTTTTGAATTTTACAGGGCAGAAGTTCTCAAAAAGGACTGGAAGCCTTCCGAATCCTGTTATGCACTGAAAAAACTGGAAGATGCAGGAAAGATCCAGTGTATTTTAAGCGATAATATTTTTGATCTGGAGAAACGTGCAGGATGCAGCAATGTGCTCAGTTTGCGAGGGAGCATCTATCAGAACCGCTGTCCGAAATGCGGACAGGAATATCCGATGGAATATATCCGGGATTCCAAAAAGACACCGCGATGCCGGAACTGTAATAATGTGGTACGTCCCGGTGTGACTCTTTACGGAGAACAGCTGGACAGCCATCTGACTTCACTGGCAGCGACAGAAGTCGAAAAAGCAGAAGTGCTTCTTTTGCTCGGAACAAAATTATCTTCGGATGTGTACTCAAATTATGTTAAATTTTTTGAAGGTGAGCAGATCGTTGTGATCCATGAAAAGGAACACTACACGGACTGCAAAGCAGACATGGTGATCTACGATCAGCCGGGAAAGGTACTTTCCAATCTGGGATATGATTTTTGAGCCGGCAGATGCCAAAAGCAGTCCGTCCAAACCGGATGTGCGGCACAGAAAAACAAAAGAAACGACATTTGCCGGGAGACGGCAATGTCAGAAAAGCGGAGATAAAAGTAAACTATGAATGTATTGTTTTCTTTGACACCAAAAAGTGAAGTAGCGTATCTGTATGATGATTACTCTCTTCGTCAGGCACTTGAAAAGATGGAACACTACCGTTACAGTGCAGTACCCGTGATTGACCGCAATGGCTGTTATGTGGGAACGCTGACGGAAGGAGATCTGCTCTGGTATATCAAAGACCATAAGATTGTGGATCTTCATATGACAGAAGAGATCCCCCTTTCGCAGGTGGAACGCAGATGGTACAATGAACCGGTCAATATCGACTGTGAGATCGAAGATCTGATCTTAACTTCCATGAATCAGAACTTTGTCCCGGTGATCGACGATAAAAAGATCTTTATCGGTATCATCCGCAGAAAGGATATCATAGAGTACTGTTATAACTGCTATAAAAATGTAGCAGGAAACGAAAAAAACTAAAATATTATGGAAGTAAAAGGATTTATCGTTATATTTTAGTGACACTTTACATTGACAAAGTAAATATTTGTTGGTAAAATACAATAAGCCTCAAGAGAACAGAGGCAGTTTTGAAAGAAGGCAGGAAATCCCAATGAAGAAAAGAGTATTATCCTTATTGGTTGACAATACCTCCGGTGTACTGAGTCGAGTAGCAGGGCTGTTCAGCCGCCGTGGTTACAATATCGACAGTCTGACCGTTGGCGAGACAGCGGATCCGAGATACTCACGTATGACTGTTGTCGTAAACGGTGATCAGCAGATTTTGGATCAGATCACAAAGCAGCTGGCAAAGCTGGTTGATGTTGTTGATATCAAACAGCTGGCAGAAGGCGAAAGCGTGACAAGAGAACTGGTGCTTGTAAAAGTAAGAGTTGGCCGTGAAAACAGGCAGGATGTAATGTCCATTGCAAATATTTTCCGTGCCAAAATTATTGACGTGGGAGTTGATTCTCTAATCATTGAACTTACCGGTACAGAGTCCAAGATTGAAGCATTTTTCAAACTTCTTGGCGATTACGAGATATTAGAGCTGGCAAGGACAGGCATGACAGGTTTATCAAGAGGAGCGGAGGATGTCCGTTACCTGTAAAGAAGAAAGCTAGAGGCATTAATTATACCTTTAACAAATATATACATAATGGAGGAACATAAAATGGAACCAAGAATTTTTTATCAGGAAGATTGTAACCTTTCCGCACTGGAAGGACACAAGATTGCAATTATTGGTTACGGCAGTCAGGGACATGCACATGCACTGAATCTGAAAGATTCCGGATGTGATGTTATTGTTGGTCTGTATGAAGGCAGCAAGTCCTGGGCAAAAGCAGAAGCTCAGGGATTAAAAGTATATACAGCGGCAGAAGCTGCAAAACAGGCAGACATCATTATGATTCTGATTAACGATGAGCTGCAGGCAGATATGTACAAAAAAGACATCGAGCCAAACCTGAATGAAGGCGATATGCTGATGTTCGCACATGGTTTCAACATTCATTTCGGATGCATCAAACCGCCGGCATATGTTGATGTAACTATGATTGCTCCAAAAGCTCCTGGACATACTGTAAGAAGCGAGTACCAGGCAGGAAAAGGAACCCCATGTCTGATTGCTGTAGAGCAGGATTACACCGGAAAAGCATGGGACAAAGCACTGGCTTATGGTCTTGGAATCGGTGGAGCAAGAGCAGGTCTGCTGGAGACAACTTACCGTACAGAAACAGAGACAGACCTCTTTGGTGAGCAGGCAGTTCTCTGCGGTGGTGTATGTGCACTGATGCAGGCAGGATTCGAGACACTGTGTGAAGCTGGATATGATCCGAGAAATGCATACTTCGAATGTATCCATGAGATGAAACTGATCGTAGACCTGATCTACCAGAGTGGTTTTGCAGGAATGAGATATTCTATCTCCAACACAGCTGAGTATGGCGATTATATCACAGGTCCTAAGATCGTAACAGAAGACACAAAGAAAGCTATGAAACAGGTTCTGAAAGACATCCAGGATGGTACTTTCGCAAAAGAATTCCTTCTGGATATGTCACAGGCAGGACGTCAGGTACACTTCAAAGCGATGAGAAAACTGGCTTCCGAGCATCCTTCAGAAAAAGTCGGTGCAGAGATCAGAAAACTGTACAGCTGGAATGGCGAAGACAAACTGATCAACAACTAATCGTTTATCGTGAGAAATGATTTAAGGTTTCAATTTATATTTGGCAAGATAAAAGCAGATTCCGTTCTGGAGTCTGCTTTTTCCCGTTTTCAGGTGATGTCCATGTTTTGTCTGTCCCACATTTTTTTCGGCGTCATCCTGATATTGCGTTACTGCTATGATGCGGCGGCTTGCACTGCATTGCCGGAAAGGGTAGAATAAGAACAGATTATCCGGAAAAACTAAGGAAAAGGAGAAGGCGCATGAATAAGAAATTGGGGTATCAGATTTTGGAATTGTGCGGTATTTTGCTTGGAAATGCGATCCTGGCATTTGGAATTGCAGCTTTTGTATTGCCGCACGGCATGATCACCGGAGGAGCGACCGGTCTTGGACTTGTTACGAGCAGAGCATTCGGGGTGGATCTCTCGGTGGCAGTAGCTGTTTATAACATTATTTTGTTTGCGGTCGGGGCGTTTGTACTCGGCAAAAAATTTGCACTGACGACCATCGTGAGTACTATTGTGTATCCAATGTTCCTTTCTTTTTTTACACAACAGCAGTGGATCGCAACGATGACAAATGACATTTTGCTTTCAGCTATCTATGCCGGCATTATGGTCGGTCTTGGTGTCGGTATCGTCATCCGGTTCGGAGCATCGACCGGAGGGCTGGATATCCCGCCGCTGATCCTGAATAAAAAATTGGGGATTCCGGTGGCGGTTTCTATGTATTTTTTCGATTTCACAGTGCTTCTGTTACAGGTTGTTATATCGACAAAAGAGCAGGTTCTGTATGGAATCCTGATTGTAATCTTAAGTTCCATTGTACTCGGATATGTCTCTTTGGCAGGACAGAAAAAAGTACAGGTTATGATCATATCCAGGCATTATCAGGAAATTCGCGATATACTTCTTCAAAAACTGGATCTTGGTGCCACAATGTATCATATTGAAACCGGCTACCTGCAAAAAGATGAGATGGCAGTCTGTTGTGTGATCTCATCCAGAAAGCTGCATACTGTGACCGAGATGGTGCAGGAAGTCGATAAGAAAGCATTTCTTTCCGTAACGCAGATAAATGAAGTGCGTGGAAGAGGCTTTACACTGGATCGAAAATATATATCAGATGGGAGATGACGCCCGCCTCTGCAGCAAGAATGCCAGAGGCATTCTTGAAAGGAAATGGAAAAACCTTGACAAGTCTGGTCGAAAATGGTAATATTTATTCATTGATAGGAAAAGCGTTGATGAGGAATAGTACATTTTGACCAGAATACAGAAAGCTGTCGGGTGATGCGAGACAGTGGAAGGAAAGAATGGAACTGACCTTGGAGCAGCTGCCTGAAATCAAAGGAGAGTAGGAGCAGACGGAAGTCCACCGTTACAGGGACAGGATATAAGATGCAAATCCGTATCCGGTGAGAGTATGAATGAATTCATAAAATAGAGTGGTACCGCGGAAGACTTGACCTTTCGTCTCTATGATAGCAGATATGTTATAGTGAGACGTAAGGTTTTTTTATGTTCTTCAAACGATGCCTGCCGGATAAATCAAAGACAAAAAGAAAAGGAGATCTGTTAAAATGATGAAAAATGTAAGTAAATATCAGAGACAGTATTTTATGCCGCCAGTAGAATGCAATGACTGGGTGAAAAAGACTTATGTAGATAAGGCACCAATCTGGTGCAGCGTCGATCTGCGTGATGGAAACCAGGCACTGATCGTACCGATGAGTCTGGAACAGAAGGTAGAATTCTTTAAACTGCTTGTAAAGATTGGTTTTAAAGAAATCGAAGTCGGTTTCCCGGCCGCTTCCGAGACAGAGTATAATTTCCTGAGAACACTGATCGATCAGAACCTGATTCCGGATGATGTGACCATTCAGGTACTGACACAGGCAAGAGAGCATATTATCCGCAAGACTTTTGAAGCAGTGAAAGGTGCTCCGAGAGCGATTGTACATGTATACAATTCTACCTCTGTGGCACAGAGAGAACAGGTATTTAAAAAATCCAAAGAAGAGATCCTGAAGATTGCCGTAGACGGTGCAAAACTTCTGAAAAAGCTGGCTGATGAGACAGAAGGAAATTTTGCATTTGAGTACAGTCCGGAGAGCTTTACCGGAACAGAACCGGAATATGCACTGGAAGTATGCAACGCAGTTCTGGATGTATGGCAGCCGACCGCAGATAACAAATGCATCATCAACCTGCCAAGTACCGTACAGAATGCAATGCCGCACGTTTACGCAAGCCAGATTGAATATATGAGCAAAAACATGAAATATCGTGAGAATGTGCTGATCTCTCTGCATCCGCATAATGACCGTGGATGTGGTATCAGTGATGCAGAAATGGGACTTCTGGCAGGTGCTGATCGTATTGAAGGCACTCTGTTCGGAAATGGCGAGCGTACCGGAAATGTGGATATTGTGACGCTGGCACTGAATATGTATTCTCAGGGTGTGGATCCGCAGCTTGACTTCAGTGATATGCCGGCAATTTCTGCAGCATATGAAGAATATACAGGCATGCATATTGATATGAGAAGTCCGTACGGCGGAAGCCTTGTATTTGCAGCATTCTCTGGTTCCCATCAGGATGCAATCGCAAAAGGTATGCATTACCGTGAGGAGCATGACTGCCCGACCTGGACCGTTCCGTATCTGCCGATTGATCCGACCGATATCGGAAGAAGATATGAGGCAGACGTGATCCGTATCAACAGCCAGTCCGGAAAAGGCGGCGTAGGCTATATTCTGGAGCAGAACTTTGGACTGAACCTTCCGGCAAAAATGCGTGAGGCAATGGGATATGCTGCAAAAGACAGCTCAGACCATCAGCACAAAGAACTGCAGCCTCAGGAAATTTTCAATCTGTTTAAAGAAAAATTTGAAGATATCACAACGCCGTTCAATATCAGCGAAGTACACTTCAAACAGCATAATGGCATTATTGCAGAGGTGACTGTAGAATGTGAAGGCAAGAGCGTGGTTGCGATCGCAGCCGGAAATGGTCGTCTGAATGCAGTAAGCAACGCACTGAAGAATCAGTTCCGTCTGGAATATGATCTGACAACTTATCAGGAGCATGCACTGGAACAGAGTTCCAGATCCAAAGCGATCGCCTATGTTGGTATCCGCAGCAAAGACGGAGAACATTACTGGGGTGCCGGCGTGGATCAGGATATCATCCGTGCTTCCATCAATGCACTGCTGACTGCAATCAACAACATGGTAAATGTAAAATGAGATTTGTCACAGAGCATTTCTGTGACAAAGATATGGAAAGGCCTGTAATCTATATGGATTGCAGGTCTTGTTTGTGATTTGACTGGAATTTTCTATAAAATGCTTGACATTCAAGCAGCTTTATACCTTACAATCCCACTATAAAGTACTTGCCTGATGCAAAGTACAAAGAGAGGAGAAGTTTTATGAGCAATATCAAAGAAGCAGAAGAACAGACCGGTATCAGTCGTGCAAATATCCGGTACTACGAAAAGATGGGCCTGCTGCAGCCAAAGCGAAATGAGAAGAATGGATATCGTGAATATAGGCCGGAAGATATAAAGCGGATTCTTCAGATTAAGATTTTACGGAAGCTGGATGTTCCGATTGAGGAGATTAAAGATACCTTTGATCGTCCTGAAATGCTTGGTAAGGTGATCCAAAAGCAGAAGGAAAGATTGGAAAAGCAGAGAGCGGAGCTGACGGATGCGATTGATTTCTGCGAAGAGATTAAAGAGGAAAATCTCGGAGAGTTTGATCCACAGTACTATTTGAAGAAAATGGATGAAAAGGAAAAGAAAGGTGCCGTTTTTGCGGATTTGCTGAATGATTTCAAAAAAGTATCGAAAGCAGAAGCAGAGGCACGCTTCTCTTTCAGGCCGGATACCATGTGCATGAATCCGGAAGAATTTGAAGAAGCATTATTGCAGTATGCCTCTGAAAAAGGAATGAAGATTGTGATAACAAAAAAAGGAATGTATCCGGAATTTACGTTGGATGGAATTCCCTATACTGCTTACCGGCACTTTTCACGTTTTGGTGCGATAATAGAATGTGAGACAACAAATGCAAAAACAGCAGAACATGAAATGTCGCCGAAGCGTTATCACATGTTTAAATGGCTGCATCGGATGGAACTGCCGACGTTTCTTCTGATCTTGATACTGGTATTATTTGTACGCAGCGTTGAGGGATTCGTTTTGGCAATGATTTTTTATGCTATCTGTGGAATTGTGGCATATTCCAGATATTTTGATTATACGAGAAATTCCTGAGAACAATCCGTAGGCATCATAGTTGGGGACTTTTGACACCCACATCATAATTATAAAATTGACAAAAAATATAACTCCCTATTATAATGGAGACATCTATCGTGCATTGCAATTTAAAACGGGTAATGTTATACTGAAAACGATAAATTTTCACAGGAGGATTTTGGAGCAATGGGTATTAAAGTAAGCGAATTTGGAAAAACTTCAAAAGGTAAGATTGCACATATCTATACACTGGTAAATGGAAAAGGTATGGCACTGGAAGTGACCGATTATGGTGCAACCATGGTGTCAATCCTTGCTCCGGATGCAAAGGGCAGAAGCAAAGATGTACTGCTTGGATATGATGATGTGCAGGATTATGAGCAGGGAACCTGTTATTTTGGTGCAATCATCGGAAGAAACGGAAACCGGACAAAAGATGCACAGGTCGTGATTGACGGACATGTGTATCAGATGGAAAAAAACGAAGGCGAAAACAATCTTCACAGCGGAAGTGAAGGTTACAGCAATATCATCTGGGATGCGTCCGTAGACGAGGATGGCAACAGTGTAAGTTTCCATCATGTCGGTGCAGACGGTGAACAGGGACTGCCGGGTACGTTTGATATCACCGTTACTTATACACTGACCATGGAAAACGAAGTGAAGATTCACTACGAAGGAACTTCTGATAAAGATACGATTGCCAATATGACTAATCACGGATATTACAATCTGGCAGGACATGCAGCAGGAAAGATCGAAGATCACATTTTATGGCTGGATGCAGATGCATTCACACCGGTAGGACAGGGCATGATCCCAACTGGAGAGATCCTTCCGGTTGAGGGAACACCGATGGATTTTCGTGCTGCAAAGAGCATCGGAGCAGATATTGAGGCAGATTATGAGCAGCTGAAGATTGCCGGCGGATATGACCACAACTATGTACTGAACAACAGCAACGGAACACTCCGTAAGATTGCGGAAGTAACCGAACCGGAAAGCGGAAGACGTATGGAAGTCTTTTCCGATGCAGTTGGCGTTCAGTTCTATGCGGGTAATTTTGTTGAGAGTATTCCGAAGGGAAAAGAAGGTGTCGTTTATCAGAAACGCTCCGGTCTCTGCCTTGAAACACAGGGATTCCCGGATGCAACACATCACGAGGCGTTTCCGTCTACCGTACTGCGTGCCGGTGCGAAATACGAAACGACAACCATTTACTATTTTTCAGCAGTAAAATAAAAAATCAGGTATTTTATACAAGGACAGGAATATACTTAAAAAACAGGTAATGGTTCTGAAAAGTAAAAGGAGTGTCCGCAGGTGAAAAGGATTGCAAAAAGACAGTTTTTCTTACTTGGATGTGCATCATTGGCTGCAATGCTCCTGTCCTTGTATGATCGTTATGGGATTGTTTTGACAAGCAGCAGTCGGAGTTTTCTGGCAGAACAGAGTCAGCTTCAGGAACAGGTGCTGAGAGAAAACCAGGAAAAAGGCGGAAACCGCAGCACAGGGCAGAGCGGAAAAGAAAGCAAAACAATGGCGGAAAACAAAGCGGGAGCGGAGACAGAAACTGCAGAAAAGGATGAAAGAATGGCATCAGATGCAAATCCGGACATCCGTGTCCTGCTGTGCAGTGACAATTATGCGAGTGAATATCATGACCGGATCACGATTACGGCAGATGTGCCGTTTCGGGTGAGCGGACAGGGCACAGAATGGCACTACCAGGCCGGTGAGCAGGTTGAGCTCACGATGCAAAGCAATGAATTTTTGCAGGGCGATCTGGTCTTTACACTGGAAGAAGACGGCGTATTTCAGCTTCCGTATCTGAAACGTGCCGCAGAATCTCCCTCTTACGAAGGGAGTCTTCAGGTGGAAAAAAGAGAGGAAGGTCTGATCCTGATCAATACGCTTCCGCTGGAAACTTATCTGTGCTATGTGGTTCCAAGTGAAATGCCCTCTTCCTATCCGATCGAGGCGTTAAAAGCCCAGGCAGTCTGTGCCAGATGTTATGCCATGCTTCAGATGGAGAACAGTCGCTGCGAGGAATTTGGTGCAGATCTGGATGACAGCGTTTCTTATCAGGTGTATAATAATATTGGAAAGACGGATGCTGCCGTGCAGGCAGTGCAGCAGACTGCCGGGATGGTGATAAAAGAAGACGGGCAGATTGAAAATACGCTGTATTATTCAACGTCCTGCGGACTTCGCATGGAGGAGGAAGCTTCCGATGAGGCTATTTTCTGTGCAGCGATGTCCGGCAGCAGAGCATCCGATGCGGAGCGTGAAGAATCCTGGTATCGCTGGAATACACTTTTTTCGACAGAGGAACTAAATGCCGCTGCCGAAACGTTTTATCCGGGACAGATCGGGCAGATTTCAAGCTTAAACGTTTTGAAGCGACTTGAAAATGGAAGGGCAGAAGTGCTGCAGGTCACAGGGACACTTGGGACGGTAGCAATCGAAGGAGAGTATGCGATCCGCCAGTTTCTGCGGCCCGGTGATCAGGCTGTGATCTTACAGGATGGAAGCACGGCACCAAGTCTTGGACTTCTTCCGAGTGCGTTCTTTTATATTACCCCACAGTATCAGGGTGGTGTGCTGTCCGGTTTTCTGCTGAATGGAGGGGGATATGGGCACGGGGACGGCATGAGTCAGAATGGTGCAAGACACCTGGCGGAAGAGGGATGGAGCTGTCAGGAAATTTTGAAGTATTACTATGGAGACGGAGTGGAGATCATATGCGATACGTGACACAGCTGGTTCGCTGGCTGCTGAGATTTATGGATAAAAGTTCAGAGGACAGAGTGGATGCCTATTCGGCACAGTCTGCTTTTTTTATCATTATGGGATTTATTCCCTTTGTGATGTTGTTGCTTATTTTGCTCCAGTACACGCCGATGACAAAAGAAGACGTTATGACCTTGTTGAAGGTGATCTTTCCGGAAGGTTTCCATGCGTACCTGGAAACGTTAGTCGGATCTGTGTATACAAAATCCACCGCATTGCTCTCTGGAACGGTGATCACAGCAGTCTGGGCGTGCAGCAAGGCCATGATGTCTGTATCCAAAGGACTGAATAAGATTTATGACACAAAGATCCGGAAAAATTATTTTCTGGCAAGATTCCGGGCAGCTCTTTATATTATTTTGCTGCTGATATCGCTGATCCTGGCGATGGGGCTGTTTGTGTTCGGCAATCTGCTGCATGATTATCTTCTGCATTATCTGCCGTGGCTGCGAGCCGTATCCTGGCTGATCATCAGTGCCCGGACGATTGGAACGATCCTTTTGCTGTGCATGATCTTCTGTGCGATGTATGCGTGGCTTCCGTATAAGAGACAGGATTTCTTTTCCCAGCTCCCGGGAGCAGTGGCCACTTCTTTTGCCTGGTCGGTGTTTTCCTATGGCTTTTCGGTCTATATCGAATATTCCAAAGGGATGTCGGCAATCTATGGAAGTCTGACAACGGTCGTGATGGTCATGCTGTGGCTGTATTTCTGTATGTGGCTGCTGTTTATGGGGGCAGAGATCAACTGCTATCTGGAGCAGCCGGAAAAGTTTTCAAAAGATGCGATCGAAAAAGGGTTGTAATTTTAAAAATTGATGTTATAATGATTTTGATTGAAATGCGAAAGGCTTTGAAAGTGCAAAGTAGTTTCCTGTTTCCCGACAGAGAGGGAGGATCATCGGCTGAAAATCTTCCACGGTACAGACAGAGAGATGAATTTCACACTGGAGCTGCGTTCCTGAAGACAGTAGGGAGCGACGTACTTGTGCGTTAAACAACATTGAGTGTCTGTCAGATGACAGAAATCAGGGTGGTACCACGGAAAGATCGCTTCGTCCCTATTTTGGGATGGAGCTTTTTTATTTTAATTTACAAGGAGAATGAGACATGAAAGACAAACTGCAGGCAATCCGGGAGGAAGCACTGAAACAGATACGCGAGTCAAACAGACTTGATAAACTGAATGAGGTAAGGGTTTCTTTTCTTGGAAAGAAGGGTGAACTGACTGCTGTATTAAAAGGAATGAAAAATGTAGATCCAAAAGAGCGTCCGTTCGTTGGCCAGATGGTTAATGAAACGAGAGAAGCGATTGAGGAATTTTTAGAAGAGACAAAGAAAAAACTGGAAGAAAAAGCACGCGAAGAAAAGATGAAACAGGAAGTCATTGATGTGACACTTCCGGCAAAGAAGATCAACGTTGGCCATCGTCATCCGAATACAATCGCTCTGGAAGAGGTAGAGCGTATCTTTGTCGGTATGGGATATGAAGTCGTAGAAGGACCGGAGATCGAGTATGATCTATACAACTTCGAAAAACTGAACATTCCGGCAAACCATCCGGCAAAAGATGAGCAGGATACATTCTATATCAATAAAGATATCGTGCTTCGTACCCAGACTTCTCCGGTACAGGCCCGCATTATGGAACAGGGCAAACTGCCGATCCGTATGATCGCACCGGGACGAGTATTCCGTTCTGACGAAGTGGATGCAACCCATTCCCCGTCCTTCCATCAGATCGAAGGTCTGGTTGTAGATAAAAATATTACATTTGCAGACCTGAAAGGTACTCTGGAAGAGTTCGCAAAACAGCTGTTCGGACCGGAGACAAAGACGAAATTCCGTCCGCATCATTTCCCATTCACAGAGCCGAGTGCGGAAGTTGACGTAAGCTGCTTCAAATGCGGCGGCAGCGGTGAGATTGAAGGTCATTCCTGCCGTTTTTGTAAAGGTTCCGGCTGGATCGAAATCCTTGGCTGCGGTATGGTTCATCCGCATGTATTTGAGATGTGCGGCATTGATCCGGAAGAATATACCGGATTTGCTTTTGGTGTAGGTCTGGAGCGTATTGCACTTCTGAAATATGAAATCGATGATATGCGTGAATTATATAAGAACGATATTCGCTTCCTGAAGCAGTTCTAAAAATGCGGATGCGAAACAGAAAATCAACGGAAAGTACAGGAAAGGAAATATAACCATGAATACATCATTATCTTGGATTAAAGCATATGTTCCAGAGTTGGATGTTACGGCACAGCAGTACACAGATGCCATGACATTATCCGGAACAAAAGTAGAAGGATTTGAGCGACTGGATGCAGATCTGGACAAGATCGTCATCGGTCAGATCGATAAAATTGAAAAACATCCGGATGCAGACAAACTGATCATCTGTCAGGTCGATATCGGCGAGAAGACGATCCAGATCGTAACCGGTGCTCCGAATGTAAAAGAAGGAGACAAGGTTCCGGTTGTTTTAGATGGCGGACGCGTTGCAGGCGGACATGACGGCAAAAAAACACCGGGCGGTATCAAGATCAAAAAAGGAAAACTTCGCGGCATTGAGTCAGATGGTATGATGTGCTCCATTGAAGAACTTGGTTCTACCAGAGATATGTATCCGGAAGCACCGGAATACGGCATTTATATCTTCCCGGAAGATGCAGTGGTAGGCGAAAGTGCCATCAAAGCACTGGGACTGGATGACGTTGTATTTGAATACGAGATCACATCCAACCGTGTAGACTGCTACAGCGTGATCGGTATTGCAAGAGAAGTGGCAGCAACTTTCGGAAAAAAATTTGTGCCTCCTGTTGTAAAAGAGACCGGAAATGATGAAAATGCAAACGATTATGTGACCGTTGAAGTGGCAGACAAGGATCTCTGCCCGAGATACTGTGCACGTGTCGTAAAAAATATCAAGATCGCTCCGTCACCGAAATGGATGCAGAGAAGACTGGCATCAAACGGAATCCGTCCGATCAACAACATTGTCGATATCACAAACTATGTAATGGAAGAATACGGCCAGCCGATGCATGCCTATGATTATGATACCCTTGCAGGTCATAAGATCGTGGTCCGCAGAGCCGAAAACGGCGAAAAATTTACCACACTGGACGGTCAGGAACGTACGATGGATGATTCTGTTCTGATGATCTGTGACGGTGAGAAAGCTGTTGGCATTGCCGGCATCATGGGCGGTGAGAATTCCATGATCACTGACAATGTAAAGACGATGATGTTTGAGGCTGCATGTTTTGATGGCACCAACATCCGCCTTTCTGCAAAGAAAATCGGTCTTAGAACCGATGCTTCCGGTAAGTTCGAAAAAGGTCTGGATCCGAACAATGCACAGGCAGCGATCAATCGTGCATGCCAGCTGATCGAAGAACTGGGTGCCGGTGAAGTAGTCGGTGGCATGGCAGATGTATACTCCAAACGCAAAGAGCCGGTTTGCGTGAAATTTGAGCCGGAACGCATCAATGCACTGCTTGGAACCAATCTGTCCAGCGAACAGATGTTGGATTATCTTGCAAATGTAGAACTTGCCTATGACGAAGAGAGCAATGAAATTATTGCACCGACCTTCCGTCATGACATTTTCCGCACCGCAGATATCGCAGAAGAAGTGGCACGTTTCTATGGATATGATAATATCCCGACGACGCTGCCAAAAGGAGAAGCTACTACAGGTAAACTTCAGTTCCATCACAGAGTAGAAAATATTGCAAAAGATATCGCAGAATTCTGCGGATTCTCCCAGGGCATGAATTATTCCTTCGAAAGCCCGAAGGTATTCGACAAACTGCTGATCCCCGAAGATTCTGTACTGCGTCAGGCCATCAGGATCTCCAACCCGCTCGGCGATGATTTCAGCATCATGAGAACGACTTCCTTAAATGGTATGCTCTCTTCTCTTGGCTATAACTACAGCCACAGAAACAAAGACGTTCGTCTCTATGAACTGGCAAACATTTATCTGCCGAAAGCACTGCCGCTTACCGAGCTTCCGGATGAGCGTATGCAGTTCACGCTTGGTATGTACGGCAGCGGAGATTTCTTTGTCATGAAAGGTGTCGTAGAAGAGTTCCTGGAAAAAGCAGGCATGCATAAGATTCCGCAGTACGATCCGAACGCAGGACAGCCATCTTTACATCCGGGCAGACAGGCAAACATCCTCTACGACGGAGAAGTGATTGGATTCCTGGGCGAAGTTCATCCACAGGTTCTGGATAATTACGGAATCGGTGAAAAGGCATATGTTGCCGTTCTGGACATGCCGAAGATCGTGGAAAAAGCTTCCTTCGACCGCAAATACGAAGGTATTCCGAAATTCCCGGCTGTGACACGTGACCTCAGTATGGTGGTTCCGAAACATGTACTTGCCGGTGAAATCGAAGAGATGATCGTTCAGCGTGGAGGCAAACATCTGGAAAGCTTCAAACTGTTTGATATTTATGAAGGAACTCAGATCAAAGAAGGCTATAAATCTATGGCTTATTCTGTGGTATTCCGTGCAAAAGACAAGACCATGGAAGAAGCAGAGATCACTACGGTGATGAAGAAGATCCTCAATGGGCTGGAAAGCATGGGTATCGAACTTCGTCAGTAATCTGGAGAATAACACATGAAAATGTATATCATACGTCATGGTCAGACCCCCTGGAATGCACATAAGTGCCTCCAGGGGCGTTCTGACGTTGATTTAAATGAAAATGGGATCTATCTGGCAGAGTTGACCGGAAAGGCACTTCGTGATGTAACGTTTGACATGGCTTTTACCAGTCCACTGATCCGTGCAAAACACACGGCACAGTGTATCCTTGCCGGAAGAGAGGTCCCGATCATAGAGGATGAGCGTCTGATCGAGATCAGCTTTGGAATCTATGAGGGCTGCTGTTATGCAGAAGAAAACCGGCAGGTGCCGCAGCAGTGGATTGAAAACTTCTTCCATGCCCCGCAGGATTATGTGGCAGCACCGGGCGGGGAAAGTCTGGATGATGTGGAAAAGCGTACCCGGGATTTTATGGAAGATATCTGCAGTCGAAAAGAACTTCAAGATAAGACGATCCTCGTGTCGACGCATGGCTGTGCACTTCGCGGACTGCTCAACAGCATAAGAGAAAGCAACCGGGAAGATTACTGGCATGGCGGCGTATCAAAAAACTGTGCCGTGTCGATTGTAACCTGTAACAGAGGCGAGAAGCCGGTTTTAGTTGAAGAAAATCATATTTATTATTAAGGAGTATATATATGAAAACATCGGATTTTTATTTTGATCTGCCGCAGGAACTGATCGCACAGGATCCACTGGAAGACCGTTCCTCTTCCAGACTGCTGGTACTTGACAGAGAAAGCGGAAAGACGCAGCATCGCGTTTTCCGTGATATCATTGAATATCTGAACCCGGGAGATTGTCTGGTAGTCAACAATACGAAAGTAATCCCGGCAAGACTCTATGGAAGCAAGATCGGAACGGATGCAAAGATTGAAGTACTGCTTCTAAAAAGAAGAGAGAATAATGTCTGGGAGACGCTGGTAAAACCGGGGAAGAAATGTCGTGTCGGTGCAAGAATCAGTTTTGGCGAAGGGCTGCTGATCGGTGAGGTGATCGATGTGGTTGACGAAGGAAACCGTCTGATCCGTTTTGAGTATGAGGGGATTTTTGAGGAAATCCTGGATAAACTGGGACAGATGCCGCTGCCGCCGTACATCCATCACCAGCTCAAGGACAAAAACCGTTATCAGACGGTGTATGCAAAGCACGATGGATCTGCCGCAGCACCGACAGCCGGACTGCATTTTACACCAGAACTGTTGGAAGAAATCAAAAAGAAAGGTGTTCACATTGCACATGTGACTTTACATGTCGGACTTGGAACCTTTCGTCCGGTCAAGGTAGAAGATGTGACAGATCATCACATGCACTCGGAGTTTTACATTGTGGAGCCGGAGCAGGCGGAGCTGATCAACCGTGTGAAAAAAGAAGGCGGGAAGATTGTGGCAGTCGGAACGACAAGCTGCCGTACGCTGGAGTCGGCAACCGATGAAAACGGTATTTTAAAAGCAGGAAGCGGATGGACGGACATCTTTATTTATCCTGGTTATCCGTTTAAAATGATCGATCGTCTGATCACAAACTTCCACCTGCCGGAGTCCACACTGATGATGCTGGTTTCCGCACTGGCCGGAAAAGATAAGATCATGGCTGCTTACGAGGAAGCGGTAAAAGAGCGTTATCGTTTCTTCTCCTTTGGGGATGCGATGTTTATTATGTAGTGCTTAAGATGCCCCGGCATTCTTCTGTGCACCTCTGATCTACAGTTTGTCAGCAAGTTCAGATAACGGGGCGAAATGATATCCCATTTCTTCCCATTTTGTCAGAAGTTCATCGAGAATGGCTGCATTCGTAGAAGAGGTGCTGTGAAGCAAAACTACAGCTCCCGGATGGATGCGGCTTAAAAGTTTGGAAAAAGCCTGCTCTTTTGTTGGCTGCTCATCCTGGATCCAGTCCACGTAGGCGAGACTCCAGAAGAAGGTTTTGTAGCCAAGTTCTTTTGCCATTTCAAGGTTGGAGGTGCTGTATTTTCCCTGAGGTGGGCGGTAGTAGTGAGCCATTTCGCTTCCGGTGATCGACTGAAAAAGTGTTTTCACGTCATTCAACTCTTTTTCAAAAGCTTCCTTTGTGGAGATTTTAGACATATCCGGATGATGATAAGTGTGGTTGCCGACGATGTGACCTTCCGCTACCATGCGTTTGGTAAGTTCCGGACTGGTTTCCAGAAAATTTCCGACGACAAAGAAAGTGCCAACCGCCTGATGGTTTTTCAGGGCATCCAGAATAGCAGGCAGATTGCCGTTTTCATATCCGGCATCAAAGGTGAGGTAAATGACTTTTTCATCTGTTTCATCTGCGTAGGCTGCCTGATATTTTGCAAGCTCAGAAGGCGTGGCGTTGCCGACAGGCCGCACACCTTCTTCCTGAAAACTGAGTCCCCAGTTGCCTTCTGAAGAAGATGAGGCAGGAAGTACCGTGGTCGGCTGTGAAAACAGATAATGGATCCCGGATCCGGAAAAGTAGGCGGCTGTCAGAAGCAAGAGTGTGACAGCTGCTTTTTTGAACGAAAAAACAGACATAAAAAATCCCCTGGTATGAAATTGGTTATTTATATGAAAAAACAACCAGAGATATACCAGGGGATTCATTTTAACTGCTGTATTTACAGCGGCAGAATTTTCCCGTCTGCGGTTACGAGAACCGTACTGTTTTCATCGATATGATCTGCATAGAGCTGATCATCTTCTGCCATCAGGCAGAATTCTTCGGATTCCTGCTCATAACGCAGGTAAACATGATCCATTGCAATCACCCCATCCGGTCGTCCTTCACATCCAAAATCCGACTCTTCGATACGTGTGATGATTGCTCTTCTTGCATGCATCCGTGCATGTTCTTTTGCAATCTCCTGATAGAGTGCGAAAAATGTCCAGTCTGCATTGGTATCGGTCACGATCGCCTTCAGGTCGATGGAAGGAATGCCGGCTTTTTTCAAATAAGAAAACAGCACATCCATCCGCACACCAGAAAAATGATCCATCACCAGCACAGATTGTGGAATTTTTGAAAAAGGGACATCGGAAGTGCTTTTTTCGAAGCCTGTACGGCCGGTGAGATAGCCGATCTTCTGAGCAGTAGATGCGGCATCCAGAATACGAAACTGGATACCGAGCTGAACGAAGATGGATTTGATCTTCGGCAGGTATTTGGGCTTCTTTGGGTAATATAATAAAACGGTTTCCTGTACAGGGTTCATAGATCTACTCCTTGTTTGGTTGATTTTTGTTGAATATTCTTGAAATTTATAGTACTCTTAACAGGAGCAGATGTCAATATGAGGAGGGAGAAAGGTGAAACGTAATATCGATATAAAAGAAATTTCAGACGGAAAGCTGTATGGGCCAAATGATATGGTAAAAGCAGACTGCAGGGGATGTGAGGGATGTTCTGCCTGCTGTCATGGGATGGGCACTTCGATCGTGCTGACACCGCTTGATATTTACCGGCTTGAAAAGGAGCTGAACGCTTCTTTTGGAGAACTGATGACAAAAGGTGTGGAACTGAATCTGGCGGACGGTGTAATCTTGCCGAACCTGGCCATGCGTGGTGAAAAGGAAGCCTGTGCTTTTTTGAATGATTCCGGGCGATGCACGATCCATGGGGCAAGACCGGATATCTGTCGTCTCTTTCCGCTTGGCAGAATCTATGAGGAAAAAGGATTTCGCTATTTTCTGCAAGTCTACGAGTGTGAAAAGAAAGACCGGCTCAAGGTGAAGGTGAAAAAATGGATCGATATTCCAGATCCTGCACGTCATGATAAATTTATTTCTGACTGGCATGCTTATCTGAAAAAGCAGGAGGAGATTCTGGAAAACGATTCGTCGGATGAAAGCAGAAAAGCGGTATCCATGGGAATTTTGAATACGTTTTATGTGCGAAACTATGACAGGACAAGGGATTTCTATGAACAGTTTTACGAAAGATTAGAGGAGACGGAAGCAGTATTATGAGATATTATCTTGCACCGCTTGAGGGGATCACGGGATATATTTTCCGCAATGCACATACCAGGCTTTTTACACCGGCCGATAAATATTTTTCCCCGTTTCTGGTTCCGAAACCAAACAGCGGAAAACAGTTCAGTGCAAAAGAAAAGGCCGATATCCTTCCCGAGCATAATCAGAACATCCATCTTGTCCCACAGATCATGACAAACAAAGCAGCAGATTTTATTGCCATGACAAAGGCTCTGGAAGAATATGGTTATCAGGAAGTCAATTTAAATCTGGGTTGTCCGTCCAGAACGGTTGTCACCAAAGGCAGAGGAGCCGGGTTTCTTTCAGATCCTGAGACACTGCAATTTTTTTTTGATGAAGTTTTTCGGGAAATAAAGATCAAAATTTCAGTGAAAACGAGGATCGGTCTGGAAGATGCAGAGGAATTTCAGGATTTGCTTTCGGTATACAATCAGTTCCCGTTTGAAGAACTGATCATACATCCACGTGTACAGTGCATGTATTATAATGGAACGCCGGATATGGAAACGTTTGCATATGCCTGCCAAAACAGCAAAAACAGTCTCTGTTACAATGGAGATCTGTTCCGAAAAGCGGATTTTGAAAGATTCAGGGAGCAGTATCCAAAAGTTCCTGCAGTAATGTTTGGACGCGGAGTGCTTGCCAATCCGGAACTGATCGGTGAAATAAAAGGCAAAAATGCCATGGACAAGATGAGGTTTCGTGTATTCCATGACTGCATTTTTGAAGCATACCGGGAAGCATTTCAGGATGATAAAAATGCTATGTTTAAAATGAAAGAATTCTGGTACTATGCGGCAGATATGTTTACCGCTTCTTCGAAATATGCAAAGAAGATCAAAAAGACGAAGAGTGTCTCGACGTACGAGGAAACGGTGGCACAGCTGTTTGATGAACAGGAGCTGATCGCGGGGGCGGGATTCTCAAAAAAGACAGAGTGAGGGAGCATTTATGATTGCAGACAGTCCTTTGATAGGAAAAATAATTTTGATCCTGGTTCTGATCGCCATTGATGCGTTCTGTTCCTGTGCGGAGATCGCAGTGATCTCACTGGATGCATCGGAACTGGAGAAAATGGTGGAAGAAAAAAACAAAAAAGCAGAAAGACTTTTGAAATTTTTAAAACAGCCGGCGAAATTTCTGACCATGATCCAGGCGGTGATCACACTGTGCGGATTTCTGATCAGTGCCTTTACGGCAGATCTGCTTGCACTGTGGATGACCGGTCTTGTGATGGAGCAGTTTACACACCTAGTTTCGGCAAAAGTCTGGCATAATATCTTTCTGGTGCTGATCACGTTTTTGCTTTCCTATGTGGTGCTGGTCTTTGGTATCCTGCTGCCAAAGCGTCTTGCGGCAAAGCGGGGGCAGAAGCTAGCATTTCGGATGAGCGGGCTTCTGGAAGTGTTCTGGATCGTTTTTTCGCCGTTTACGGCTCTTTTAAATGCGACTACAAATCTTCTGTTACGTCTTTTCGGGATCGATCCAAATGCGGAGGCGGTGGAAGTCAGCGAGGAAGAGATACGGAAAATGGCAGATGCCGGAAGCAAAAAAGGTGTGATCGATCTGGAGGAAAATGAGATCATCCAAAATCTGTTTGAATTTGATGACATGGCAGTGGATGAGTTTGCCACGCATCGGACAGACATCACGCTTCTGTGGACGGATGAGACGCTGCAACAGTGGGAGGAGACCATTCACGACAGCCGCCACACCGTTTATCCGGTCTGCGAAGAGACGGTTGATCATGTGGTCGGCGTATTGAATATCAAGGATTTCTTCCGGTTCCGCGGGCGGACAAAGGATTTCATTATGAAGCATGCCGTGAAACCGGCTCAGTTTATCCCGAAATCGGTAAAAGCAGATGTTCTGTTCCGGCGGATGAAAGTTTCACATAACCATTTTGCGGTGGTTCTGGATGAGTACGGCGGCATGGTCGGTATTGTCACGATGAACGATCTGTTAGAGCAGCTGGTCGGAGATCTGGAAGATGATTTGGCAGAGCTTGCCGAAGAGCCGAAAATCTCCCGGATTTCAAAGGATACCTGGAAGATTGACGGCGGTGTAGATCTGGAAGATGCTGCGGAGGCACTGGAAGTGGAACTTCCGGTGGAGGATTATGATACCTTTGGCGGTTTTGTCTTTGGCATATACGGAACGATCCCATCCGATGGAACACAGTTTGAGGTCGATGCATGCGGACTGCATATCAAGATTCTTTCCATCAAAGAACATCGTCTGGAGTCGGCACTCGTCTGTAAAATGACAGGTTCAGAAAATGCGGCAGAACAAGAAAGAAGTGAAAAAAATGAAGATAAGTGAAGCGGATCTGTTTGAAAAGATCGAAGCATTTCTTGCAGATTATCCAATTTGTCAGTATGGATTTCTGAAAAGTGAGGATATTCTGTTTTCGGATAAAGTGCGGTATATCTGCGAGAAGGAGTGTCCAAGGTATGGAAAGTCCTGGTCCTGCCCGCCGGCTGTGGGAGAGGTTGCGGACTGTAAAAAGCACTGCATTTCTTATCAGTATGCACTGGTGTTTACGACGCTCTCGGAAGTGGAAGATATTGACGATATGGAAGAGACGCTTGCAACCAGGCCGGAGCATGAAGAGGTTGTCCACGCGATCTGTCAGGAACTGGAGCAGTTATCCGAAGCATACTTTGCTCTTTCTTCCGAATCCTGTGCAATCTGCAGCCAGTGTGCATACCCTGAAAGTTGCCGCCATCCGGAACATATGATCCCATGTATTGAGAGTCAGGGGATTTTAGTGACGGATGCGGCAGAAAAATGCGGCATCGAATATTTTTATGACCGTCATACCGTTACCTGGTACGGCATTATTTTTTTTCATCATGATCAAAAGAGCTGCTGATTTCCAAAAAGGATCGTAAAACAGATCAGCAGGAGAAACTAAGAAAGCAAAGGGCAGGTATTTTTTGGAAACGCATCACATAAACTGCATAATAAAAGGTGATGACAGCGGTATGAGTTCGAAAAAGAAAGCGATCCGGCAGCGTATTTTAGAATCTGCCCAGATACCGGAGGATCTCTCCAGAGGAGCCGTTCTTCTTCAGATAACCGGAAGAGAAGAGGTATACATAGAGAATTTCAGGGGGATTTTAGAATATACAGACTGCGGTATTTTGATCCTCGGGAAGCAGGGAAGGATTTTGATCGAAGGCAGATACCTTCAGATTCCGTTTTATACCTCAGAAGAGATGAAAATTACCGGACAGATCGACCAGATCCGCTATTTATAAGGAGGCAAAAGCTTGGTTTTGAAGCTTCTTTTATACCGAAAAGGGATGCTGAGGATAAGCGTAACAGGTGAAAGTTATGACCGTTTTTTAAATCTCTGTGCAAATCATGGAATTGCACTGTGGAATCTGGAGTATCATGGAAATGCCTATGAGATGGATATTTCGGTTCAGGGATTTCGCATGCTGCGTCCGCTTGTGAAAAAAAGCAGAACCAGAGTGAGGATCATACGGCGGCAGGGACTGCCGTTTTTTTTATATCGCTGCCGGAAGAAAAAGATGCTGTTTGCCGGACTGCTGTGCGGTATCCTGCTTCTGTATTTCATGTCCTGCTTTTTGTGGCGGATCGATATTGAGGGAAATCAGCAGATTACAAGAGGACAGATCTGTCGCTATCTGGAAACCGTGCATATTGAAAACGGCACTCGTATTTCCGTGATCGACTGCAAAGAACTGGCGGCGATGCTGCGAAAACAGTTTGATGCTTTTACCTGGGTTTCCGTAAAACAGGAAGGAACCAGACTGCTGATCCAGGTAAAAGAGAGCACAGATCCTGAGGCAAATGTGGAAAATAATGAAAAAAAAGAAACAGAAGGAACAAATCCTGCAAATCTGCCCACGGATCTGATCGCAGATAAAAACGGTGTCATAACATCCATGATCACAAGAAAAGGAGTACCAATGGTGTCAGTCGGTGACACGGTGAAAAAGGGTGACTTGCTTGTGAAAGGAGAGCTGGAGATCCTGGATGATTCCGGGGAAGTATCCGGTTATCAGTACTGTGCTTCGGATGCAGATATTTTTCTTAAAACTTCTTATGAATATCGGGAAAAGATACGATTAAAGAGAAAAGAGAAGCATTACAGCGGAAAAGAGAAACAAAAGATCGGACTTCGAGTCGGAAAATGGCAGATGTATCTGCCGGGTGCCGGCAAAAAAATGCAGACGTTTGATACGGTGACAGAGATGCATCCACTATGCATTTTTCAGAATTTTTATCTTCCGGTTTCTTTTGAAAAACAGCAGTTTTTCGAGTATACATACGAAACGGTGACATTGACAGAAGAAGAAGCATCTGCCATGGCTGAAAAAGATCTGTATGATTTTCTGAATAAAATTCAGGAAAAAGGGGTTCAAATATTTGAAAATAATGTTAAAATAGAGTTTGATACAAACTATTGCATCGCAAAAGGGTCTGTTATTTTGATAGAGAAGGCCGGAAAAAGTGTAGAAAGGATAACAACGGAATGAGTATTGTAGAAGCAAGTATTTCTGTTCCGGCGGAGCATGAAACAAATGTTTTCGGACAATTTGACCAGCATATAAAAAAGATGGAGCGGGCACTGAATATCACCGTTGTGAACCGTGATGGCGTTTTAAAGATCATCGGCGGGGAGACGGCAGTGAACAAAGCCAGGAAGATTTTTGAACAGCTGATCGAACTGTCAAAGCATGGAAATATTATTCAGGAACAGAATGTTGACTATGCGATCGCACTTTCTTATGAGGATAAAGAAGAAGCACTTTCTGCGATCGACCAGGATACGATCTGCCATACGATCAACGGAAAGCCGATTAAACCAAAGACGCTTGGACAGAAGCAGTATGTTGATGCAATCCGCAAAAAGATGATTGTTTTCGGGATCGGTCCTGCCGGAACCGGAAAGACTTATCTGGCCATGGCGATGGCGATCCAGGCATTTAAAAACGATGAGGTCGGCAGGATCATTCTGACCAGGCCCGCGATCGAGGCAGGAGAAAAGCTTGGATTTCTGCCGGGGGATCTGCAAAGCAAGATCGATCCGTATCTGCGTCCGCTCTATGATGCACTGTATCAGATCATGGGACCGGAAAGTTTTGCCAAAAACATGGAAAAAGGATTGATTGAAGTAGCACCGCTTGCCTATATGCGGGGAAGGACTCTGGACAATGCCTTTATCATTCTGGATGAGGCACAGAATACGACGCCGGCACAGATGAAAATGTTCTTAACAAGAATCGGTTTTGGCTCAAAAGTTATCATCACTGGTGACAAAACGCAGAAAGACCTTCCATCTAGTGCCGCTTCCGGACTGGATGTAGCCATGAAAGTCCTGAAAAAAGTAGATGGGATTTCGTTCTGTGAACTGACCAGCAAAGACGTTGTACGTCATCCGCTGGTGCAGAAGATTGTGCAGGCCTATGAGGAATACGAAAAGAAAGCTGTACAGAAAAAGACAGACAGAACGGTGAAGAGCAAAACGAAGACTTCGACGGGTACAACAAGGAGAAAATCATGACACTGAATTTTGAGAGCGAATACGAAAAAGAGCTGCCGTTTGATGCCAGGGAAGTAGCGGAAAAGGTATTTACATTTACGATGGATTATCTTGGCTGTCCTTATGAGGCAGAAGTAAGCCTTCTGCTGACCGATGATGAGACCATCCACCAGATCAACAAAGAACAGCGTGATATTGACCGTGCCACTGATGTGCTGTCTTTTCCGATGACAGACTATGTCACAGAAGGTGATTTTGCATTTCTGGAGGAGGAAGGGGCAGACTGTTTTCATCCGGAAACGGGAGAACTATTGCTTGGCGATATCGTGATATCCGGTGACAAGGTGTTGCAGCAGGCAGAAAGCTACGGCCATTCTCCGCTTAGGGAGTATGCTTTTTTGATCGTACACAGTCTTCTGCATCTGGTCGGATACGATCATATGGAAGAGCAGGAAGCAAAACGTATGGAAAAGAAACAGGCAGATGTCCTGGAATCCATGGGAATTACAAGATAGGGGGAAGAAAGAATGAAAAAGAAATTAGCAGTTCTGGCGACTGTACTGATGGCAAGTGCCGTACTTGGAGGCTGTGCACAGAAAGCACCAGAAACCGAGACACAGACACAGACGCAGACGGAAACGCAGACTGAGACGGAAACCGAAACGGTTGCAACCGAAGCAGGAACGTTTGATCAGGGAGAGGCACTGCCGAAAGGAAAAGTACGCAGCTACCTGACCGGAAAGATCGTTGATAAAAAGATCGGTCGGAAAAGACCGTATGCGATCATGCTCAATAACATTTACGGTGCCATTCCGCAGGCCGGTATCGAACGTGCCGATGTGGTATACGAAGCTCCGGTAGAAGGTGCGATCACAAGACTGATGGGTATTTTTGAAGACTACGACGGGATGGAGAAGATTGGTTCTGTTCGAAGCTGCCGTGAGTATTATGTGCATTTTGCAAAAGAATTTGATGCATTGTATGTACATTACGGACAGGCTGTTTATGCGTGTGAGATTCTGAACAGCAACATTGACAACATCAGCGGACTTTCTTCACAGGAGGGATTTGGACAGCTTTATGGATATGCCGGAGAAGAGACGTTTTACCGCACGGATGACAGACCGTCTCCGCACAACTGTTATACCAGTGCCGACCGTCTGATCGAAGCGACAAAAAAACTGTGTTACAGCCGAGAGTATGATAAGGATTACGATGGTCATTATCAGTTTGCGGGCGACGATCAGACCGTCACCTTTACAGATCCGGCAACCCATATTGAACCGGGATATGAAGTAAATGAACCGTGGTTTGACTATAATGCAGATGAAGGTGTATACTATCGTTATCAGTATGGCGACGCACAGATCGATCAGCTGACCGGAGATCAGCTGAAATACGATAATGTCATTTTCCAGCTTTGCGAATGTTATCCGCTGGATGATCACGGATACCTTGCCATTGAGGCAGAAAAAGGCGGTACCGCGTATGTCTTCACAAAGGGAACTTACGAAAAATGTACCTGGACCAAGGATGATATTGAGAGTCCGGCACGTTATTTTGATGAAGATGGAAATGAGATCACCATCAATCAGGGAAAGACCTGGGTATGTGTTGTTTATGATACAAAAGAAGACCAGATCGTGATCGAATAAAAAAATACAGAAAATATACCCCGTCGCAGGTGCGTCTGCCTGGTTCGCTGCCCGCGGGAACAAAGAGGTATGATAAAATATGAGTAAAAAGAGTTCAAGCAAAACAAATTTTCTGGCACAGGGGACGATTCTTGTAATCGCCTCCTTTGTCGCAAAAGCAATCGGTATGATCTACCGTATTCCGCTCACTCACATTTTGGGGGATGACGGAAACGGTTATTATTCTACCGCAAATGAGATTTATACTATTATCCTGATGATTTCTTCTTTCAGCCTTCCGCTTGCTGTATCCAGGCTGGTAGCAGAGCGGGAGTATGCAGGAGAAGTGAAAAATTCCTACAGGGTTCTGATCTGTTCCCTGCGTTTTGCGGCCGTGACAGGCGGTATTCTTTCCATTCTGACTTTCCTGCTTGGCGGTGTGATCACCAAGTATGTGATGGGGGTGGAGCTTGCAAGCTATGCACTTCGTGTCCTTGCACCGGCGATCTTTCTTTTTGCACTGACCGGTGTACTGCGTGGTTTTTTCCAGGGACATGGTACAATGGTCCCGACAGCGATATCACAGATCATTGAGCAGGTCATCAATGCAATTATTTCCGTAGCCGGTGCTTATGTGATGCTGCAGTACGGCCTGAAGCTTGGTGAGAAAAAAGGCGATGCGGAGCTTGGAACCGCACTTGCAGCAGCAGGAGGTACATTTGGAACGGTCGCCAGCGTCGGTGTGGCACTGCTGTTTATGATAGTGATCTATCTTGGCTATCGTAACGGTTTCAAACGCCGCATGAAAAAGGACAAAACAAGAAGAAGAGAATCTGACCGTGCCATTTACCGTGCGATTACTTACACTATTCTTCCAATCGTGCTCAGTACGCTGGTATATAATATCAGCACGATCATCGACCAGGGCGTGTTCAACCACATTCTGGCAGGCATGGGATTTACCCAGAAACAGTACGCAACCGTCTGGGGCATCTACAGCGGTAAATTCCGCGTGTTGATGAACGTCCCGCTGTCGATCGCATCCTGTCTGGCACCTTCGGTTGTACCGGCTCTGACAGAGGCGATGGCGAACAATGATTTACGGGAAGCCGGACTTCGGACCCGCGATACGATCCGCTATACCATGGTATTTACAATCCCGTGTGCAGTCGGTATGGCGGCACTGGCAAGACCAATCATGATGATGCTCTACGGAAACAACGACAGTCTGGCCCTTGCGGCAGGCATTATGCAAAGCGGAGCACTTCTGACCGTCCTTCTGGCACTGTCTACGCTTACCACCGGTATTTTACAGGGACTTGGTGAGATGCAGGCACCGCTTGTGCATGCAGCGACAGCCGTGGCGATCCATCTTGGATTTTTAGTTCTGTTTGTTGTAAAGTTTAAATGGAACATTTATGGAGTAGTCTATGCAAACATTATTTTCGGACTGATCATCTGTCTGCTCAATGCACGTTCCATCCGCAAAAAACTGCACTATCGCCAGGAGATTAAAAAGACCTTCCTGGTTCCGGTGATCGCGGCCGGTGTGATGGGCATTGCCGCATATCTGGTACACAGAGTGTTCAATCTGTTTGCCGGAAATACGATCTCAACGATCCTGGCGGTATGCGTGGGAGCTGTTGTCTATGGTATCTGTCTTGTAAAACTTGGCGGTATCCTGGAGCGTGAGATCCGCAGACTTCCAAAAGGTGATCTGCTGGCAGATCTTCTGATTCGGCTGAATATACTGTAATAGCAGTCATGTGTAAAAACAGGCCGTGAGCTTTGATGTTCACGACCTGTTTTCTAACTGCTGTAATTTTCCAGAAAATCATAAAGTTCTTTTTCGGTCCGGATATATTTTCCGTTTTTGATTTCTGTTTTCAGAGCGTCCGGCAGGCTGCTTAAGCGGATGCTGGTGTTTTCGTACAACGTTTCTTTATCATCCAGATAAATTGAGACGCAGCCCTGTTCTTCTGTAAGATAATATTGATATACCGGATGCGGATTCCCGGCATTTGCCGGAGCAGAGCGTATGGTTTCACTTTCATGATCAGCAGATTCTTCGGCGGAAGGCGGATTTCCGGTGATATAGTGATAGCTTAAATTGTAGGCGGTGCAAATCAGAAGAAGTAAGAGAAATGCTGCCGCAAAATAAATAGGCCGATGTTTCATGATCTTTTTCATCTCCTTTTTTTCAGTATTTCCGCTTTTTCCTGTTTTATCCGGGCAATTGACCTCTGGACGTACCTGACAAAATGGTGTAAGATAGCATGGAAAATGATCTGCAGACGAGCAGCAGATGGATGATACTTCAGGAGGAAAACATGAACAGCAGTATCAGAGAAATATTAAAAGATAAAAAGCGAATTGTGATAAAGATTGGTTCTTCGTCCCTGACTCACCCGGAGACAGGGGCGTTGAACCTTACGAAACTGGAAGTTCTGGTGCGTGAGATCAGTGATCTCCATAATATGGGCAAAGATGTGATTGTGGTATCATCGGGGGCGATTGCGGTCGGAAGAAGAGCTGCAGGTCTCGGACACCGACCAAGTGAGACAAAAGAAAAACAGGCATGTGCTGCAATCGGACAGGCCAGACTGATGATGATCTATCAGAAGCTTTTTTCGGAATACAATCAGCTGGCAGCACAGATCCTGATGACCAAACGTACCGTTATGGACAATCTGAGTCGTTTTAATGCACTGAATACCTTTCAGGAACTGTTAAAATTAGGGGCGATTCCGATTGTAAATGAAAACGATACGGTTTCCACGTATGAGATGCAGTTTGGTGATAATGATACGCTTTCTGCGATCGTAGCGGCATTGATTGATGCAGATCTGCTGCTCCTGCTGTCGGATATTGACGGTCTGTTTACGGATGATCCGAACAGCAATCCAAATGCGGAATTAATCCATGTAGTAGAAAAACTGGATGACCATTTGCTGAAAATGGGAAAGAGCACATCTACAAGCGATGTCGGCACCGGTGGTATGGCATCGAAATTGACAGCGGCAAAGCTCGCTTCCGCAGCAGGCACGGATATGGTCATTGCAAATGGAGAAGATTTCCGAAATATCCATCGTGTGATCGAAGGACAGGACTGCGGTACCCTTTTTCTTTCTCACAAAAAAGATGAGTTTTATCTGATGGATTATCTGGAAAAAATGTTATAATGCCGGGAATGTGCAAGTTGACTCTGGCATCATAGTTGGGGACTTTTGACACCCACATTATAAAATAAGGAGAATATAGTATGATAACGGATGAAAAATTAGCAAGAATCAATGAACTTGCCAGAAAAGCAAAAGCAGAAGGACTGACAAGTGCCGAGACAAAAGAACGCGATGTGCTGAGAAGAGAATATATTGAAGCAGTCCGGGCAAACCTTCGCGGACAGCTGAACAATATCAATATTCAGGAACTGGATGGAAGCATTACAAATCTTGGTGAAAAATATGGAAAAAAAGGACATTAGAAAACAGGTTTTTGCACAGCGGGCAAAAACAAGTGAAGCATTTGTGCAGCAGCAGAGTTCTCTGATTGCCGGGAAGATTTTTGCACTGCCGCAGTTTCAGGATGCTTCCTGTATTTATGTGTATATGGATTACAACAAAGAAGCATCAACCAGACCGATCATTGAAGAAGCATGGAGACTTGGAAAAAAAGTGGCAGCACCAAAAGTTTTCGGTGAGGATATGCGATATTTTTACATTCATTCTTATGATGATGTGGCTCCGGGATATTTTAATATACCGGAACCGGACGAGACGAGAAATCTGGAAGAAGCGGCAGATGAGACGGCACTGCTTCTGGTGCCGGGTGTGGCATTTGATAAAGATCGCCACCGCTGCGGATATGGAAAAGGATTTTATGACCGCTATTTAAGCAGACATACACAGCATGCTACCGTTGCCATGGCACTGGATTTTCAGATCGTAGAAACGGTTCCGTCAGATGTGTATGATATCTGCCCGCAGATGCTGATCACACCAACGATGATTTATGGAAAATAAAAAGGAGGATTTGTCAATGAAGCGAACACTGGACGAGATTGGAATGTATGCGATGGCTGCGAAGCCGCATATGCAGTTGCTTGGGACAACAAAAAAGAATCAGGCACTGGAAGCAGTTGCAAATGCATTGAATGAGAAAGCAGATTATCTGATCGCAGAAAATGAAAAAGATATGCAGGCCGGAAAAGAAGCCGGGATGCATCAGGGACTTCTGGACCGTCTTCTGCTGACCAAAGACCGCATTGCCCAGATGGCAGAAGGACTCATACAGATCGCAGGGCTGGAAGACCCGATCGGGGAAGTGCTTTCTATGAAAAAACGCCCGAACGGACTGCTGATCGGTCAGAAACGTGTTCCGCTTGGCGTGGTTTGCATTATTTACGAATCCAGACCGAATGTGACGGCAGATGCCTTCGGACTCTGCTTTAAAACAGGAAATGTGGTCGTGTTGAAAGGCGGAAGCGATGCGATGCATTCCAACATTGCCATTGTAAAAGTGATCCGTGAAGCTTTAAGAGCGTGCAAAGTGGATGAGGATGCGATCCAGCTGATCGAGGATACCGACCGTGCCGTCACAACGGCATTGATGAAGCGGAAAGATTTTCTGGATGTTCTGATCCCAAGAGGCGGTGCGGGACTGATCCGTGCCGTTGTGGAGAACAGTACCGTTCCGGTGATCGAGACCGGAACAGGGAACTGCCATATTTATGTCGATGAAAGTGCAGATCTTGACATGGCCGTCAATATCATCTTCAATGCAAAGACACAGCGGATCGGGGTCTGCAATGCCTGTGAATCACTGGTGGTACATGAAAAAGTGGAAAAAGCACTGATGCCGCTGTTAAAGGCAAAACTGGATGAAAAATCAGTTGAGATCCGTGGCGATGAACAGGTACAGGAAAGCGTTTCCGGCATCGTTCCGGCTGTGGAGAGTGACTGGGGAAAAGAATATCTCGATTATATCCTCTCCGTTAAGACCGTTTCTTCCATCGACGAAGCAATCGCACATATCAACCGCTATAACACCGGACATTCCGAGGCGATCATCACAAGAGATTATGCAAATGCTCAGAAATTTCTTGAAGAAGTGGATGCAGCAGCTGTCTATGTCAATGCCTCCACAAGATTTACCGATGGCTTTGAATTTGGCTTTGGGGCTGAGATCGGGATCAGTACACAGAAACTCCATGCAAGAGGACCGATGGGGCTTACGGCACTGACGACCACGAAGTATATTGTTTATGGAAACGGTCAGGTGCGTTAAAAGATAACGGGAATAGATAATGCCAATACCTGGAAGCAAGAGCGGAGGAATAGAAAGATATGTTAGGAAAATTAGGTATATTTTTCCTTGCCATTGGATTGGCAAAAATCGCATGGTATCTTATCTGGAAAGACAGAAAATATACTGAGCAGTAATCAGATAAAAGTAAAGCATGATATAACAAACGGGCATCTGTTTAACAGATGTTCGTTTGTTATACGCTGAGAAAATTTAACGGAAAAAGCAGTATTTTTCTGCCGATGTACTTCTTTCAGAAGCTGGCAGACTGGAGCACGGCAAATCAGAAGAGTATAGCAGACCTTTCCGTTGCTTTTTGCAATATCGTATGTTATATTAGAAAAAGTTATTGCAATTATAGAAGGGAAGAAAATTAGTGACAAACAACGAAGAATTCGAAAAGATATTAGAGAACATTGACGAGAATGGTCCGGAGCCACAGGAAGAACCGCAGAGACAGTATTATTTTATGAAAAAAGCCCGTGCCATCCTGAAACAGAAAGCAGAAGAACTGGGACGTCCGCTGACTGCGTGCACGGTGACCTTTGGCTGTCAGATGAATGCGAGGGACAGTGAAAAGCTGATCGGTATTCTGGAGAAGATCGGTTATGTAATGACAGAAGACGAACATGCAGATTTTGTGATCTACAATACCTGTACGGTCCGTGAGAATGCAAATCAGCGAGTTTACGGACGACTCGGAGCTTTAAACAGCATGAAAAAGAAAAATCCGCATATGCTGATCGGTCTGTGCGGCTGTATGATGCAGGAGCCGGAAGTTGTAGAAAAACTGAAAAAGAGCTACCGTTTCGTGGATCTGATTTTTGGAACACACAATATTTTTAAGTTTGCAGAGCTGATCTACACCAGACTGATTTCTGAACGTATGGTGATCGATATCTGGAAAGATACCACGCAGATTGTAGAGGAGCTTCCGGTGGAGCGAAAATATCCGTTCAAATCTGGTGTCAATATTATGTTTGGCTGCAACAATTTCTGCAGTTACTGTATCGTTCCATATGTCAGAGGACGTGAGAGAAGCCGTGAGCCAAAGGATATCATCCGTGAGATTGAAAGGCTGGTTGCAGATGGCGTTGTGGAAGTGATGCTTCTTGGACAGAATGTCAATTCTTACGGCAAAAATCTGGAGCAGCCGATGACCTTTGCAGCTCTTTTAAGAGAAGCAGAAAAGGTAAAAGGCCTGAAGCGGATCCGTTTTATGACCTCTCATCCAAAGGATCTGTCGGATGAACTGATTGAGGTTATGAAAGAATCAAAGAAAATCTGTCCGCATTTTCATCTGCCGCTGCAGTCCGGCAGCAGTGCTATTTTAAAGAAAATGAACCGCCATTATACAAAAGAACGTTATCTGGAACTGGTTCGAAAACTTCGGGCGGCACTTCCGGATATTTCTCTGACAACGGATATTATTGTCGGCTTCCCGGGTGAAACAGAAGAAGATTTTCTGGAGACGATGGAAGTGGTAAAAGAAGTGCAGTATGACAGTGCGTTTACCTTTATCTATTCCAAGCGTACCGGAACCCCGGCAGCTGTTATGGAAAATCAGATTCCGGATGATGTAGTGAAAGACCGTTTTGACCGTCTGCTTGCAGAAGTACAGGAAATTTCGAGAGAACGCTGTGCAAGATTTGAGGGACAGACGATGGATGTTCTGGTGGAAGATGTCAATGACCATGATCCGTCCCTTGTCACCGGAAGACTGACCAACAACCTGCTGGTACATTTTAAGGGTACAGAAGACTTGATCGGAAAAATCGTCGATGTGCATCTGGATGAGTGCCGCGGATTTTATTATATGGGAACGATGATTTCAAAATAAAGCCAAAAGAAACAGATCGAAGAAAACAGGCGTATTTTGCTTTTTCAGTCAGAAAAGGCGGGGTACGTCTGTATTCATGAACATAAGGAGAGGTTTATGCAGCAGGAGACACCAAAGCCGCACAAACGGCGTGTAAGATATAAAGGAAAATATCCGAAAAAATTTGAAGAAAAGTACAAAGAGTTGAACCCGGAAAAATATCAGGATACGGTTGAACATGTGATCCGAAAAGGGAATACACCGGCAGGTATGCACATTTCCATTATGGTGAAGGAAATCCTGGATTTTCTGAAAATCCAGCCGGGAGAAACCGGATTTGATGCCACGCTTGGATACGGCGGCCATACAAAGGCAATGATGGAATGTCTTCATGGAGAAGGCCATATGTATGCTACGGATGTGGATCCGGAAGAGTCGGCAAAGACAAAAAAGCGTCTGGAAGAACAGGGATTTGGGGAAGGGATTCTGACCATAAAGCTTCAGAATTTCTGTACGATCGATGAGATTGCAAAAGAAGCGGGAGGATTTGATTTTATTTTGGCGGATCTTGGTGTATCTTCCATGCAGATCGACAATCCGAAACGGGGATTTTCTTTCCGTGCGGACGGACCTTTGGATCTTAGACTGAATCAGCAAAAAGGAATCAGTGCGGCAGAAAGACTGGATCAGATCAGCAGAGAGGAACTTGCCGGGATGTTATATGAAAATTCGGATGAACCGTACTGCGAAGAGATCGCAAAAGCGATCACAGATGAGATCCGCAAAGGGAATCGCATCGATAGCACAACAAAACTGCGGACTGTTATCGAAAATACGCTGGATTTTCTTCCGGAAAAAGAGAAAAAAGATACGATCCGAAAGACCTGCCAGCGTGTGTTCCAGGCACTTCGCATTGATGTCAACCAGGAATTTGAAGTTCTGTATGAATTTATGGAAAAACTGCCGGATGCCTTAAAGCCGGGCGGACGTGTGGCAATCCTGACGTTCCATTCCGGGGAGGACAAACTGGTCAAAAAAGCACTGAAGGCCGGATACAAAGCAGGTATTTATTCGGACTATGCAAAAGACGTGATACGTCCGTCCATGCAGGAGTGTGCACAGAATGGCAGAGCCAGGTCAACGAAAATGCGTTGGGCGGTAAAAGCAGAGTAAGAACAGAGGTACAAGCATGTTTTGTGCAGAACAGGCACAAACAATAGAAATGAGATGAAAGAGGTCTGACCGTTGAGTACAACAGCAAAAAATAATAAAAAAAATTCCGTAACGCCGATGATGGCAAAATATCTGGAGACAAAGGAACAGTACAAGGACTGTATTCTTTTTTATCGCCTGGGTGATTTCTATGAAATGTTTTTTGACGATGCCCTGACGGCATCCAAAGCACTGGAGATCACACTGACAGGAAAAGACTGCGGACTTGAAGAGCGTGCTCCGATGTGCGGCATTCCTTATCATGCTGCAGATACATATCTGAACCGTCTGGTGGCAAAAGGATATAAGGTTGCAATCTGTGAACAGGTAGAAGATCCAAAGCAGGCGAAGGGACTGGTTAAGCGGGAAGTTATCCGCATTGTCACGCCGGGAACGAATCTGGATACCAACGCCATGGATGAGACAAAGCACAATTATCTGATGGCGATCGTGTGCATGGCGGATCGTTTTGGCGTCTCCATTGCCGATATTTCCACCGGTGATTATCTGGTGACGGAAGTGGATGGATGCAGAAAACTGTTAGATGAGATCACAAAGTTTGCACCGACCGAGATCATCTGCAACGATTCCTTTTTTGTCAGCGGTGTGGATGTAGAAGATCTGAAAAACCGTCTTGGAATTGCAGTCAATGCCCTGGAAAACTGGTATTTTGGTGATGAACGCTGTAAGAAGACACTGCTGGACCACTTTCATGTCTCCAGCCTGGCAGGACTCGGACTTGGTGAGCTGAACTGCGGGATCATCGCAGCCGGTGCACTGCTTCAGTATCTGATGGAAACACAGAAAACAGCGATCGCAAACCTGACTTCGTTAAATACTTATTTTGCCGGAAAATACATGGTAATCGACAGCTCGACCAGAAGAAATCTGGAGCTTTGCGAAACTTTACGTGAAAAGCAGAAAAGAGGTTCCCTTCTGTGGGTTCTCGATAAGACAAAGACTGCGATGGGGGCAAGACTTCTGCGTTCCTTTATTGAGCAGCCGCTGATCGACAAGGAAGAAATATCAAACAGACTGGAAGCCGTCGGAGAATTAAAAGACAATGCGATCTGCAGGGAAGAACTGCGAGAATATCTTTCTCCGGTCTATGACCTCGAGCGTCTGATCAGTAAAATCAGCTACAAGACTGCAAATCCAAGAGATCTGATCGCATTCGGCACATCTTTGTCCATGCTGCCGCATATCAAATACATTTTATCTACGATGAAATCTCCGCTTCTTGTGGAAGTATGTGAGCAGATGGATGAACTTCAGGATGTGTGTGATCTGATCGACCGGGCAATTATGGAGGAGCCGCCGATCCAGATTAAAGACGGCGGTATCATCAAAGAAGGCTATAACGAAGAAATCGACCGTCTGCGTGCCGCAAAGACAGAAGGCAAGACCTGGCTGGCACAGCTGGAAGCCAAAGAACGTGAAAATACCGGCATCAAAAATCTGAAGATTAAATACAACAAGGTGTTTGGCTATTATCTGGAAGTGACAAACTCTTTTAAAGATATGGTTCCGGATTACTATACAAGAAAACAGACACTCACAAATGCTGAACGTTATATCACGCCGGAATTAAAAGAGCTGGAGGACATCATTCTCGGAGCGGAGGACAAGCTCTTTTCTTTGGAATACAATCTGTTTTCCGATGTAAGGGAACAGATCGCAAAAGAGGTAGAACGCATTCAGAAGACCGCAAAAGCAGTAGCGGCGATCGATGTCTTCGCTTCTTTGGCACTGGTTGCGGAACGTAATAACTATGTCTGCCCGAAAATGAATGAAAAAGGCGTGATCGATATCAAGAACGGCCGTCATCCGGTAGTTGAACAGATGATCGAAAACGATATGTTCATTGCAAACGATACTTACCTTGACAACAGCAAAAATCGTATTTCCATCATTACCGGTCCAAACATGGCAGGTAAATCAACATACATGCGTCAGAGTGCCCTGATTGTTTTGATGGCTCAGATCGGTAGCTTTGTTCCGGCATCTTCTGCGAAGATCGGCATTGTGGACCGTATTTTTACAAGGGTCGGAGCTTCCGATGACCTGGCAAGCGGACAAAGCACTTTTATGGTGGAAATGACAGAGGTTGCCAATATTCTTCGAAATGCAACTTCGAACAGTCTTCTGATCCTGGATGAGATCGGACGCGGAACGAGCACTTTTGACGGGCTTTCGATTGCCTGGGCGGTGGTTGAGCATATCGCAAATACAAGACTTCTCGGGGCAAAAACGCTTTTCGCAACGCACTACCATGAACTGACCGAATTGCAGGGCAAATTATCGGGTGTGAATAATTACTGCATTGCTGTAAAAGAAAAGGGCGATGATATTGTATTTCTTCGGAAGATTGTAAAAGGCGGTGCGGATAAGAGTTATGGTATCCAGGTCGCAAAACTTGCCGGTGTTCCGGATTCCGTGATCGAACGTGCCAAAGAGTTGGTAGAAGAATTAAGTGATGCGGATATCACAGAGCGTGCAAAAGAGATTGAGGCAGCAGGCAGTGCACCGCAGGCAAAAACAGCGACAAAAGTCCGCAACCGTCCCAAAACCTACGATCAGGTTGATATGGGGCAGATGGCACTGTTTGACACTGCAAAAGATGAGGATATTTTAAAAGAATTAAGTGAGATGGAGATTGCTTCCATGACACCGCTGGAAGCGTTAAATACATTGAACCGTCTGCAGAGCAAACTGAAAAACCGTTGGAGTGTAACAGGCGTACAGGGATGATAGTATGAAGAATATTGCAGTATTAGATGAAAGTACCATTGATAAAATTGCAGCAGGAGAGGTAATCGAGCGACCTTCTTCTGTGGTCAAAGAGCTGGTAGAAAATGCCATCGATGCCGGAGCGACTGCTGTGACGGCTGAAATCAAAGACGGCGGGATCTCACTGATCCGGATCACCGATAACGGCGAGGGCATTGCAAAGGATCAGATTTCAACCGCTTTTCTGCGCCATGCGACCAGCAAGATCACGAAAGTGGAGGATCTGCTTTCTGTATCTTCGCTTGGATTTCGCGGTGAGGCGTTATCGAGCATTGCCGCAGTCTGCCAGGTGGAAGTGATCACCAAGACGGCCGGCACACTGCTTGGGACCAGATACCGTATTGAGGGCGGACAGGAGATTTTAACAGAAGAGATTGGAGCACCGGATGGAACGACCTTTCTGGTCAATAATATTTTTTATAATACACCGGCAAGAAAAAAGTTTTTAAAATCTGCGATGACAGAGGCTGGATACATCAGCGAACTGATGGAACGCATGGCTCTTTCGCATCCGGAAATCGCGTTCAAATTTATTAATAACCGACAGACCAGGCTGCACACATCAGGCAATCATAACCTGAAGGATATTATTTATGGTATTTATGGAAGGGATATTGCGGCCAATCTGCTTCCGGTAAAAGCAGAAGGAGCATTTGGCAGGCTGGAGGGATTTGTCGGAAAGCCGGTGATCTCCAGAGGCAACCGCAATTTTGAAAACTATTTTGTTAATGGAAGATATGTAAAAAGCAAGATCATCACAAAGGCGATCGAGGATGCCTATAAGACATTTATGATGCAGCATAAATATCCGTTCACGGCACTGCATTTTACGATACCGGGGGACCTTCTGGATGTCAACGTTCATCCGACCAAACTGGAACTGCGTTTTTCCAATCAGGAAGAAATCTACCAGATCGTATATGATACTGTACGGCAGGCACTCTCATCCAGAGAACTGATCCCGGATGTTGGTGTGGAGAGGGAGCCGAAAAAGGCAGAACTGCCAAAATATAAGAAGCCGGCACAGGTTCCGGAGCCATTTCAGCTCCCAAAGGCAAAACCACAGTCCTCTTTTACGGCACATGTGATACGGGAGAGTGCACCTTCGTACGGAAATCTGCATACAGCCACATCTGATCCGGCTGTTGTACATGCTTCCAAGCAGATGGCAGTTTCTACGCAGGATCAGACAAAGGCAGAGCTGCCAAAAACAGAAAAAGCTTCACGTCCGCTTCCGCAGATGTTCCAGAAACAAAATACAGAGCCGGCATCAAAGAGCGTACCAGAAACCGAAAAAGGAGAAGTGTCTGAAACAGCAGAAAAACCAGAGAAACCGTTCGAACAGGAAATCACCAGAGAGATTCAGAAAGCAGAACAGATGGAGCTTTTTGATGATAAGCTTTTATCGCAGCAGAACGTGAAGCAGCATACGGTCATCGGACAAGTGTTCGATACTTACTGGATCGTGCAGTTTCAGGATAAGATGTATCTGATCGACCAGCATGCGGCTCATGAAAAGGTTTTATATGAGCAGACAATGAAACGATTAAAAGATCATACGTTTACGTCGCAGCGGATCAGTCCGCCGGTCATTCTGACGCTGAGTCTCAAAGAGGAGGAAGCTTTAAAAATGCACATGGATGTTTTTGAAAAGCTTGGCTTTGAGATAGAACCGTTCGGCGGCATGGAATATGCCCTCAGTGCAATTCCGGACAATCTGTTCGGCATTACGGAGCGTTCTCTGTTTCTGGAGATTTTAGATGACCTGGTAGACCAGTCGGTCAGGGGCACGCCGCAGAGTGTTTTGGAAAGGGTGGCTTCCATGTCCTGCAAGGCAGCAGTCAAGGGAAATCACCGTATGAGTACAAAAGAAGCACATGCTCTGATTGATGAGCTGCTGACACTGGATAATCCATACAACTGCCCACATGGGCGGCCGACGATCATTTCCATGTCGAAATACGAGCTGGAGAAGAAATTTAAGAGAATTGTATAGAAACGGGGGGAGTTATATTATGACAAAGGAACCACTGATCATTCTGACCGGACCGACGGCGGTCGGGAAAACGGCACTTTCTCTGTCTCTTGCAGAGCGTGTGAACGGGGAGATCATCTCAGCAGATTCCATGCAGGTTTACCGCGGCATGGATATTGGTTCAGCAAAAATCATGCCGGAAGAACAAAAAGGAATTCCGCATCATCTGATCGATGTGTTAGATCCGGATGAGGAATTTCATGTTGTCCGGTTTGTACAGATGGCAAAAGAAGCGATGGAAGATATCCGGAGCAGGGGAAAAGTACCGATCCTCACAGGGGGGACTGGATTTTACATACAGGCCATGCTTTATGATATTGATTTTACGGAAAGCGGAGAGGACGATTCTTACCGAAGAGAGTTGGAGACTTACGCAAAAGAGCAGGGGGCAGAAAAGCTACATGAGAAATTAAAGGAAGTCGATCCCATTTCCGCCGAGAAGATCCATGCAAATAATGTTAAGCGTGTGATCCGTGCACTGGAATATTATAAACAGACCGGGGAGCCAATCTCCAGGCACAATGAGCAGGAACGGCAGAAGGAATCTCCTTATGCCTTTGCCTATTTTGTATTGAATGACAAACGGGATCGTCTTTACCAGCGTATTGATGCCCGCATTGATGAGATGCTTTTAAAAGGTCTGGTGGCGGAAGTAGAAAAGCTGAAGGAAAAGGGGTGCCACCGCGGTATGGTTTCGATGCAGGGACTTGGCTATAAAGAGATCCTGGAGTATCTGGACGGAGAATGTACCCTTGAGGAAGCAGTTTATAAATTAAAGCGAGATACGAGACATTTTGCCAAGCGTCAGATCACCTGGTTTAAGCGAGAGCGCGATGTGATCTGGGTTGACAAAGATGCTTTTGAATATGATGAAGAAAAAATTCTGCAGTATATGCTTGCAGTTTTACAGGAGAGACATGTATGGAATCATTAAAAAATATGTACGAAGAATTTGGCATCTGTGATGCGATTTATGAGTTTGGACAGAAAACGGAGGAAAAATTAAAGGCACGTTTTGATGCGATCGATAAAAATGCGGAGTACAATCAGTTGAAAGTACTGCATGCCATGCAGAAAAACCGTGTCTGTGCAGAACATTTTTCCGGAAGTACCGGATATGGCTACAACGATGACGGAAGGGATACGCTGGAAAAGGTATATGCGGATACATTCCACACGGAAGATGCACTGGTAAGACCGCAGATCACATGCGGAACCCATGCGATCGCTCTGGCACTGTTCTCTAATTTAAGACCGGGAGATGAACTTTTATCGATTGCCGGGAAGCCGTATGATACGCTCGAAGAAGTGATCGGTATCCGCCCATCGAGAGGCTCTCTTGCCGAATATGGAGTCTCTTACGCACAGGTGGATTTAAAGGAGGATGGTTCTTTTGATTTTGACGGGATCAGAAATGCAATCAATGAACGAACGAAAGTGGTGACGATCCAGCGTTCGAAAGGCTATCAGACCAGACCGACGCTTTCGGTTGCAAAAATCGGGGAGGCGGTTGCTTTTGTAAAAAATATAAGAGAAAATATCATATGTATGGTTGACAACTGTTACGGTGAATTTACGGAGCTGAGTGAGCCAACGGATGTCGGTGTGGATATGATGGCCGGCTCTCTGATAAAGAATCCGGGCGGCGGACTGGCACCGGTCGGCGGTTATATCGTCGGAAAGAAAGAATGTGTGGAGAATGCAGCCTGCCGTCTGACGTCTCCGGGACTTGCCAAAGAGGTCGGAGCCTCCCTTGGTATTTTAAATTCTTTTTATCAGGGATTTTTTCTGGCACCGACCGTTACAGCCGGAGCTTTAAAGGGTGCCATTTTTGCAGCAAACATTTACGAAGCATGTGGATTTCCGGTAGTCCCGAATGGTTCTGAAAGCCGTCATGATATCATTCAGGCTGTGGAGCTTGGAACAGCAGAAGGTGTGATCGCATTCTGCCGCGGTATCCAGGCAGCAGCACCGGTAGACAGCTACGTGACACCGGAGCCGTGGGCAATGCCAGGCTATGACAGCGATGTGATCATGGCAGCGGGAGCTTTTGTTCAGGGATCTTCCATTGAGCTGAGTGCAGACGGACCGATCAAACCGCCGTATGCCGTGTATTTCCAGGGCGGACTTACCTGGCAGCATGCAAAACTTGGCATTTTGATGTCTCTTCAGAAACTTTATGATGCCGATCTGGTGAGACTGCCTCTTTAAAAGGAATATGATGACAGGGAGAAAACAGATGAAACGAATTATAGTCGCAGGCGGAGGGGCAGCAGGATTTATGAGTGCTTTTTATGCAAAACGGCCGGATACAGAAGTGACCGTTCTAGAGGCACAGGAAAAACCGGGGAAAAAGCTTCTGGCAACCGGAAACGGAAAATGCAACCTGACTTATGCATCCAGAGAACCGGTGCTTTCCTATCGGGGAACAGGGCAGGATTTTACAGAAGCTGCCTTGCAAACGTTTGATCAGGAACGGACCGTGCAGTTTTTTGAAGAACTTGGCATGTTGATGCATGAAAAAAACGGCGGAGTTTATCCCTATACGGATCAGGCACAGACGGTGCAGACGCTTTTTCTGGATGTATTGCGTGAGCGTGGTGTGAAAATAAAAACACGGGAACGCATTATTGATATTCTGCCACAAAAAAAGGGAGGTTTTTTTGTGAAAACAGAAGGATGGCAATACGAGGCAGATGTTGTGATTCTTGCCTGCGGATCAAAGGCAGCACAGACACTTGGCGGGTGTGAGGACGGCTATCATCTGGCAGAAAAACTTGGCCATCCGGTTACGGAGATCGTTCCGGCACTGGTTCCGTTAAAGACAAAAGAAGCTGCTTTCCATGCACTTGCCGGACTTCGAAGCCCGGCGAAAGTAACGCTTTTTCTTGATGGAAAAAAGGCGGCTGAATCGGAAGGAGAACTGCAGTGGACATCGTATGGAATTTCCGGGATTGTGGTTTTTCAGGTCAGCCGTTTTGCAGCACTTGGGCTTTTAGAAAAGAAAAACGTGCAGATTTCTCTCAATCTGCTTCCGCAGGTGAACAGACAGCATCTTCTTGCAATATACCAAAAACAGACAAATAAAAAGGCAGAGCATCTTCTGTCCGGGATCTTTCCACAGAAACTGGCCGCTCTGCTGCTGAAACAGACTGGATATAAAGCAGGTGAAAGTTTGCAGGAAGAATCATTTCTTGAGATTCTTTCTCTGGTATCTGATCTGCGTCTTACAGTAACCGGTACACGTTCGTTTGAGTATGCACAGGTCTGTGCCGGTGGTATTGACACTGCTTTTGTAAATGCAAAGACCATGGAATCGAAAAAGGTGCCGGGACTTTATTTTGCCGGGGAGATTCTGGATGTAGATGGTGCCTGCGGCGGCTATAATCTGCAATGGGCCTGGAGCAGCGGTTACCTGGCAGGATATTATGCAGCAAACGATCAGAAAGGACAGGTAGAACAGAATGCTTAGAATTTCACAGATAAAGAGAAACGCGGAAAAAGGAGAACAGGGACTGAAACACGCTGCAGCAAAAGAACTTCGCATCCGGGAGGAAGAAATTCAGAATCTTCGGATCTGCAAACGTTCTCTGGATGCGAGAAAGAAACCGGAACTGTATTATGTCTATACGGTAGATGTGGAAGTAAATGACGAAGAAAAAATACTGCGAAGATGTAAAAGCAACAAAGTTACCAAAGCAAAAGAAGTCATCTACGCCCCAGAGCAGAGCGGCACAATTCCATTCAAACATCGTCCGGTTGTGATTGGCATGGGGCCTGCGGGGCTTTTCTGTGCACTTTCTCTTGCAAGAACCGGTTTTGCACCGATTCTTTTAGAGAGAGGCATGGATGTCGACCGCAGACAGGAGATGGTTGAAACATTCTGGCAAACAGGGCAACTGGATGAACGAAGCAATATCCAGTTCGGAGAAGGCGGAGCCGGCACTTTTTCGGATGGAAAACTGAATACAGCCGTAAAAGATGCCACCGGAAGAAATACGTTTGTATTGAAAACCTTTGTGGAATTCGGTGCACCGGAAGAAATCCTGTGGCTGAACAAACCACACATCGGAACCGATCTTCTCAGGGAAGTCATTAAAAATATCAGAAAAGAGATCCTGCGTCTTGGAGGAGACGTGCGTTTTGAAGCACAGGTCACCGATTTTGAAATCCAGAAAGGACAACTTCGGGCACTGATCATCAATGGAGCGGAACGGCTGGAATGTGAGGCGGCCGTCCTGGCAATCGGTCACAGTGCGAGAGACACGTTTGCACTGCTGAAAAAAAGACAGTTTTCTATGTCACCGAAAGCTTTTGCGGTCGGTGTCCGCATGGAACATCCGCAGCATCTGATCGATCAGTCCCAGTACGGAAAAGAGCGGGGAACGCTTCCGGCAGCAGATTACAAGCTGACCTGTCAGCTTCCGAACGGACGAGGTGTATACTCTTTTTGTATGTGTCCTGGCGGATATGTCGTAAATGCTTCTTCCGAGGAAGGAAAACTTGCCGTTAATGGTATGAGTTATCACAGTCGAAACGGTGACAATGCGAACAGTGCCATTGTTGTTACGGTGACACCGAAAGATTTCCCGGGAGATGATGTGCTTGCCGGCGTAGAATTTCAGAGAAAACTGGAAGCGGCGGCATATGAAGCCGGAGATGGGAAGATCCCTGTGCAGCTGTATCATGATTTCTGCAAAAAGCAGGTCAGTGAATCACTTGGAGAAACCACGCCTTCCATGAAAGGAGCATGGACATTCGGAAATGTAAGAGACTGTTTTCCAAAAGAGATCGGAGATTCAATCGAGCAGGCAGTCAAAGTCTTTGGAAGAAAGATCAGAGGATTTGACAGAGGAGACTCGATTTTATCCGCAGTAGAGAGCAGAACGTCTTCACCTGTGCGGATCGAGCGGGAAAAAGAGACGCTGGAGAGCAGTATTTCCGGTATTTATCCATGTGGGGAAGGAGCAGGATATGCCGGCGGTATTACTTCCGCAGCCATGGATGGACTGAAGGTTGCGGAAGCTATTTTAAAAAAATTTAAGATTAAATAGTGTGTACACTTCGCACTATTTATGATACAATAGCCTATCGGAAGAAAATGGATACTGCGATACGGGTATCAGGGGGACAAGAGAGCCGGTTGTATTTTATGAAAGAAAACAACTGTAAAATGACAGAACTGCCGGCAGATGAATTGCCATATGAAAAATGCATAAACAAAGGTGCGGAAGTGCTAAGTGATGCAGAGCTTCTCGCCGTTATTTTGCGTACAGGATCAAAGGGGATCAATGCATTGGAACTTTCCAGAAAAATATTGGATGCAGGAGCACCAAGAAATGGACTTCTTGGCCTGTATCATATGACAATTCCACAGTTATGCCAGATACGCGGTATCGGAGAAGTAAAAGCAGTACAGCTCAAATGTATTGCGGAGCTTTCCAGAAGGATTGCCGGTCAATCCGCCTGGAGTGCCCTGAACTTCAAAGATGCTGCCAGCATTGCAGATTATTTTATGGAGGAGATGCGTCATCTGGAGCAGGAGCAGATGATTCTTCTGATGCTTGACACAAAATGCCGTCTTCTTGCGAGGCAATCCATATCCAAGGGCAGTGTAAACTGTTCTGTCATTACGCCGCGTGAGATTTTTTTGCTGGCCCTGCAGCATCATGCGGTTTTTATTATACTTCTGCACAATCATCCAAGTGGAGATCCGACTCCGAGTGAAGAGGACAAAAGCCTTACAAAAAGGATTTCACTTGGCGGTGAGCTGGTTGGGATACGTCTTCTGGATCATATTATTGTGGGAGATCGGTGTTATGCCAGTTTCAGGGAAATGAAAATCCTTTGAGATAAGGAGTTTGAGTACATGTTGTTTCGAAAAAAATGCGGGATCGATCTTGGAAGTGACACGATAAAGATCGCCGATAAAAAAAACAAAAAAGTGGTCTGTGAAAAAAATATGATCGCGGTGCGGGATAAAACCTATGTGATCGCAGTCGGCCAGCGTGCATACGAAATGTACGAAAAGACGCCCCTCTGCGTAACAGCGGACAGTCCGATGGTTGACGGAGCGATCGCAGACGGCGGGAATCTCGGCTTTATTCTGGCACGGTTATTAAAGCGTTTTTCGAGTGTTTTTACAAAAAGGCCGGATATTCTGGTGACGGTTCCGATGGAGCTGTCGGAGATTGAGATGCGTGCTTTTTATAAAGTACTGACCGGACTGAAAGTAAGAAGGATCGCTCTTGTGGAAAAAGGAGTTGCAGATGCGGTCGGCATCGGTATGCCGGTTCTTGCCCAGACGGGAAGTATGGTGGTCAACATCGGAGCTTCCACAACCGGGATTTCTGTGATCTCAGATGGAAAAGTGATCATCGGAAGACAGTATCCGTATGGCGGAAATGCAATGGATCAGGCCGTCATCACGATGGTACGCCGCGAGCATAATCTTGCAATCGGCAAAAAGACGGCAGAGAAGCTCCGTGTTGCTATGGGGTATCTTATGAACGGGGAAGCAAAGAGCAGCGAAGTTTACGGTATCCACACGATCAGCGGAGTCCCAAGTTCTGCCAGGATACCGTCCGAAGATATCAGCAAGGCGATAACCGATACGGCCGATGCAATTGCCGATGCCGTGAAGATGACACTGCAGAGGACACCGCCTCAGCTGCTTGAAAATATACAGCAGAATGGTATTTATCTGGCGGGAGGTGTGTCACTGACACCGAATATTGCCAGCTATATACAGGAAAAGGTAACATTTCCGGTTTATAATGTTCCAGATCCTGTCTATAACACGATGAATGGTCTTGTGGAGATTATGAATGACAAAGAACTGAAAAAGCTGACATTTTCTTTGAAGGATTATGTCGGCAATCTGATATAAAAGAGGAAATGCAATGAAAAAAAAGATGAATGATTCAGGAAAAAGCAAACTGGTACTCACAATTCTGACAGCGGTATGTGTCGTTTTGATCATTCTGTCTTTTACGACAGATGCAGTATCCGGGCCACTTCATTATGTCACAGGAGTGATCACGCCGATCCAGAGTGGAATGAACGCAATCGGCACATGGATCTCGGACAAGGGAGAATACCTGTTCCATACAACAGATCTGCGAAGTGAAAATGCCGGACTGCAGAAAAAAGTGGACGAGCTGACCGCAGAAAACAGTGATCTGCTGCAGAATCAGGATGAGTATGAAAGATTAAAAGATCTGCTGGATCTGAAAGATGAATACAGCAACTATCCGACGATCGCCGCACGCATTATCGCAAAAGATTCCGGAAACTGGTTCAATGTATTTACGATCAACAAAGGATCGAAAGACGGGATTCAGGAAGATATGAATGTCATTGCAGACGGAGGTCTTGTCGGGATTGTAACTTCGGTAGGATCAAACTGGGCGACTGTTCGTTCAATCATAGACGATTACAGCAACGTCAGTGCCGAGATCAGCTCCACTTCCGACAACTGCATCATTGCCGGTAATTTGAAACTGATCGATGAAGGCAAGATCAGCCTTGTGAAGCTGACGGATGCGGATAATAAGGTGACAGTCGGTGACAAAGTGGTGACATCAGAAATCAGTAACCGCTTCCTTCCGGGGATTCTGATCGGTTATGTCAGCGAGATCGGGATGGATTCCAATAACCTGACAAAATCAGGAAGCATTACACCGGTTGTTGATTTCAGACATCTGCACGAAGTGCTGGTCATTACACAGCTGAAAAATACCGATGAGGCACAGAAAGATATCCAGTCTCAGGCACAGAGTGAGACAGAGATGATTCTGGAAACAGAAACCGGAAAACAGACAGAAAGCAGTAAGCAGGCAGGAGGAGAACAGTGAAACGCAGAGTCATAATGATTATTTTGATCTTACTGACATTTGTTCTGCAGACGACATTGATGCAGACATTTGCCATTGCATCCGTCTCCCCGAATCTTCCAATCATCCTGACGGTTTCTTTTGCACTGATGCGTGGAAAACGCGAGGGGATGTTTGTGGGTGCATTTTTTGGTATCCTGATGGATATTTTTTACGGACCGGTGCTGGGATTTCATATGCTCCTCTTCACCTATGTCGGATACTTCAACGGTTTCTGTTATCGCATTTTTTATGATGATGATATCAAGATGCCGGTACTTCTGATCGCATTCAGCGATCTGGTCTATGATTTGGTGGTTTATCTTTTTCAGTTTTTCTTTCGCGGAAGGATCAGCCTGTTCTTCTATCTGAGAAGGATCATTATACCGGAAGTGATCTATACTGCACTGATCACGCTGGTTGTATACCGCCTGCTTCTGGCATTGAACCATAAACTTGAAAAGGCAGAACAAAGGAGTGTAGGTAGCTTTGTTTAATTATGTTAAAAATTCACTGTCCAAACTGATAAAGTCCAGACTGATCGTTCTGGTTGTCCTGTTTGCATTGCTTGCAGGCATACTGATCCAGCGTCTGTATACCATGCAGATCATCAACGGTGAAAAGTATCTGACGGATTTTACCATGCAGATCAAAAAAGAAACAACACTGAAAAGTACGCGGGGCAATATTTATGACCGCGACGGAAATGCGGTTGCATACAACAAGCTCGCATATAATGTCACCTATGAAGATGTAGGCAGCTATGATACGACAAGAGAGAGAAATCTTGCGATGAACGGCAGCCTGTATCAGATCATGAAAGTGATCGAAGATGGCGGTGACCAGGTTTATACCAACTATGCGATCGACATTGGAAGTGACGGCCAGTATGAGTTTACAAGGGAAGGTTTTAATCTTCTGCGTTTCCGGGCAGATATTTTCGGATACGCAGATACGGAAGATCTGAAAACCGATGAGAGAAACTGTACGGCAGAAGAGATGATGCAGACACTTTCTACGAAAAAATGGTACGGAATCGACCTTTCCGTTTACACGGAAGAAGAGCTGCAGGAGTACGGCCTTCCATCCAGTTTTACAAAAGAAGAGCAGTTAAAGCTGACTGCACTGCGAAGTGCGGTTGCACAGAACAGCTATCAGAAGTATGTGACGACTACGATCGCAAAAGATATTTCTAAAGATACGGTTGCTGTTATTATGGAAAACAAAGACCGTTATCCGGGCGTGGATGTGGAAGAAGATTCTATCCGGGTTTATGAGGACGGTCTTTATATGGCACCACTGATCGGTTATACCGGTCAGGTTTCCGCAGAAGAACTGGAAGAACTTAATGGTGAAAACGGAAACGGTCAGTACAGCAGCAGTGATATCGTCGGAAAGTCCGGACTCGAGAAGTATTTTGAAAAAGAGCTTCGCGGACAGAACGGAACAAAAACGGTTTATGTGGATAACCTTGGAAAAGTATTGAAAGAAGATTCTGAAGTTGCACCGCAGGCCGGAAATGATATCCATCTTACCATTGACCGCAATCTTCAGATCGCAGTATATAAGATTCTGGAGCAGTATATTGCCGGAATTGTATACAATAAGATTTTTGATGCCGAGAAATTTGATAAAGACAGCATTTCATCAGAGGATGACATCCTGATCCCGATCTACGATGTGTATTACAGCCTTTTTGAGAATAATGTGCTGGATGCAGATCATCTGGCTTCTGACGATGCAAGCGATAATGAAAAACGTATCTACAGTGAATTTCAGAGCCGGGAAGAAGAGATTTTCTCTGAAATACGGGGTCAGATGACATCCTCTTCAGCAACGGCATATCAGGATCTTTCCGAGGAGATGCAGGTATATGAAAGCTTTATTGTGGACGATGTTCTGATCGAAGGAACAGAAGTCCTTGATAAAGACAAGATCGATACCAATGACGAGATGTGGACAAAATGGAGCAATGACGGATTCGTCAGTCTGAATGAGTTTTTAAGTTATGCGATCTCCAAGAACTGGATCGATATCACAAAAGTAAACAGCGATACTACATACCTTGACACCAGTGAAATCACAGGTGCACTTGCCGATTATGTGACGGACTATCTTTCAAAGAGTGATGCATTCAGCCGCCAGGTATATAAATATATGATACAGAATTATCAGATCAGCGGAAAGGATATCTGTCTGCTACTGTTTGATCAGGGTATTCTGAAGATGAATGAGGAAGATTACAGTGCTCTGGAAAACGGAGCAGTTTCGGCTTATGATTTTATCATGGCGAAGATTTATTCTCTTGAGATCACACCGGCAATGCTTGCACTGGAGCCGTGTACCGGTTCAGCCGTGATCACCGATCCGGACAACGGCGATGTTCTGGCATGTGTTACATATCCGGGCTATGATAACAATCGTCTGGCAAACAATATGGATGATGATTATTTCTATAAACTGAACAGCGACAAATCTTCTCCGTTCTATAATAAAGCAACGCAGGAAGTGACAGCACCTGGTTCTACGTTTAAAATTGTGGCGGCAACTGCAGGTGTGATGGAAGGTGTTGTAGGTGCCTATGATACGATCAACTGTACCGGAAAGTTCCAGCTGATCCCTCCGGATGTAAACTGCTGGATCTATTCAGAAAGATATAAGAGCGGATCTCATGGTCCTCTGACTTTGTCACAGGCGATCACGGAATCCTGTAACTTTTATTTCAATACAGTCGGTTATATGCTTGGAAAGACCTCGGATTTTACCAATCTTACACCGGAGACCGATGCGGATGGAAATGTCGTACAGTCTTCCACTTATAATGACGCACAGGCGATCAGCACACTTACCAAGTATGCTGCAATGTATGGTTTTGATGCCAATACGGGCATTGAAATAGATGAGACAGCACCGCATGTTTCCACTGCGGATGGTGCCAGAACTGCAATGGGACAGGCAGGCAATACCTTTACGACCAGTCAGCTTTCACGTTATGCGGCAACGATCGCAAACAATGGAACCTGTTATGATCTGACTCTGCTTGACCGTATCACAGACAGTGATAATAATACGCTGGAAGAGCCGGAGCCGGTTGTGCACAGCACTGTGGATCTTTCGTCAGATCTCTGGGATGTGATCCATTCCGGTATGAATGGAGTTTATCAGAATAACGCCGCATTTACGGACATAAAGAGTTCTTTCAATATGGCCGGAAAGACAGGTACTGCACAGGAGAATCAGGACAAACCAAACCATGCACTCTTTATCGGCTATGCACCGTATGATACACCGGAAATTGCCATGGCAGTGCGTATTACAAACGGCTATTCTTCCACGAACGCGGCGTCCGTTGCAAAAGATATTGTAAGTTATTACTTTAAACTGAAAGATGAAAGCGATATTATTACAAATACTGCAGCAAATGTAAATGTAAGTAACAGTTTTGCGGACTAACAGTCTGGGGAGGCGAGCGTATGAACCGTAAATCCGTGATCATTAAGAGTAATAAATACGGCCTGACCGTTATCCTGGATGACAAGATGCCGTTTCAGGAACTCCTTCTTGACATTGCGGATAAATTTCAGGAATCTGCCAATTTTTTCAGAAATGCAAAAATGGCTGTGACATTCCGTGGAAGAGTACTGAACCGGGAAGAAGAACGGCAGGTGATCGAGACGATCGTAGATCACTGCGGCATCCATATCCTCTGTGTGGTGGATGAGGACGCCGTCAGTCAGGAGCATTACCGCAGGATTTTAAATGCGGCACTGGAAGAGCAGGAAAAAGTGGATGGCCTGTTTTATCGAGGGACTCTTTCAAATGGCGAAGTCCTGGAAACAGAGACAAGTGTGGTGATTCTTGGAGATGTACATTCTGGTGCCAAAGTTGTGTCAAAAAGCAACATTGTCATACTCGGATCCTGTCGTGGCAGCGTTTACGCGGGAGCGACGGGGGATCGCAACTGTTTTATTGCCGCCTTTGTGATGAAACCGGTTCAGATCCGTATTGCCGACAAAGCTGCACGCAGTGCAATCACCAAATATTCGGATCAGACAGAATACAAGCCGGAACCGAAAATTGCTTATATAAAAGAAAATCATATCCATGTGGAACCTATGAGCCAAGATACATGGGATGCCGTTTATGGGTCAGCAGAAGAAATCTAAAAATAACTGTGAAGACACAAAGCAGTTCACAATGTACACAGGACAAACGGCCAAAACGCCGGAACAGATCATTTTCGTTGAAAAGGCTGTGGGACAATCACAAGTTCGACTTGAAAAGATTTATGGAGGAATGTGTAATGAGTGAGATTATTGTGGTAACTTCCGGAAAAGGCGGTGTCGGAAAAACAACGGTGACTGCGAATCTCGGAGCAGGGCTGTCTATGCTCGGCGGACGAGTCGTTCTGATCGATACAGACATTGGCCTTCGCAATCTGGATGTTGTTATGGGACTGGAAAACCGGATTGTTTACAATCTGGTTGATGTGATCGAAGGAAACTGCAGGCTGAAGCAGGCGTTGATTCGGGATAAAAACAATCCCAGTCTGTTTCTTCTGCCGGCTGCTCAGACAAGAGATAAATCCGCGGTGACTCCGCAGCAAATGAAGAAGCTTACGGATGATCTTCAGGAAAAGTTTGATTTTATCCTTTTAGACTGTCCGGCTGGGATCGAGCAGGGATTTTTCAATGCGATCGCAGGTGCAAAAAGGGCGATCGTAGTGACTACGCCGGAAGTTTCCGCTATCCGTGATGCAGACAGGATCATAGGTCTTCTGGAAGCAAATGAGATCGATCGCATTGATCTTATTATCAACCGGCTGCGGATGGGCATGGTAAAGCGTGGTGATATGATGTCTGTGGAAGATGTTGTCGAGATTCTTTCCGTAAATCTTCTCGGGGCGATTCCGGATGATGACAGCGTAGTGATCGCGACTAATCAGGGCGAAGCACTTGCTGCATCGGAAAGTCTGGCCGGACAGGCATTTTCCAATATTTGTCGCCGGATATATGGTGAAGCGGTTCCACTTATGGATTTTGAACAGAGGGATGGATTCTGGAGACATCTTGGCGAGCTGCTGAAAAGAGGAAGAAGGGAGTAAGTTAGATTGAAACGATTTCTTTTCTGTTTTCCACAGAGATCTGCTGTACTTGCCAGACAGAGGATGGCTTCCATTCTTTATATGGATCGCCTGGACTGCCCGGAAGATACGGTAAAATATCTGAAACGTGACATAAGAAAAGTGATCGAAAAGTACCTGAATATTGAAAATGCGGATGTCAGTATCCGCATGGATATCAAAAGAGAAGTAAAGCAAGGGGTTAAAGATGTTAAGACAATACAAATTGAAAGATTATAAATTCAGACTGGTTCTTTGGGTTTTGATCCTGTCAGTAATCGGTATCATGGTGATCGGCAGTGCGAATGGCAGTTATCAGATGAAACAGATGATCGGTATGGGCGTCGGAATTGTTTTTATGATCATGGTGTCTTTGATGGATTATTTGTGGATCAGCAATTTTTACTGGATCTACTATATTGGCGGTCTGGTGCTTCTGATCGCAGTACGTTTCTTCGGAACAGAGGTAAACGGTGCAAAGCGTTGGATTGACTTTGGCGGTTTTAGCTTTCAGCCATCTGATATCATGAAGATTGTGGTAATCATCTTTTTTACTCGTTTTTTCATGAAGCATGAAGAGGATCTCAATAAACCGCAGACTATTTTAAAAGCTGTCGGACTGGTGGCGATCCCATGGTTCCTTATTTATAAACAGCCGGATTTGTCTACCAGTATCGTTGTGCTTCTGATTTTCTGCACAATATATTTTATTGCAGGCTTGAGTTCTAAAATAATCGGTGGTATGATACTGATATGCATACCGCTTGTAGTCATCGGAGCGATGCTTGTGACACAGCCGGATCAGAAAATTCTGAAGGGGTATCAGCACGATCGAATTATGGGGTGGCTTCAGCCTGAAAAATATCCTGACATTTCTTATCAGCAGACAAACTCTAAAATTGCAATTGGTTCCGGCCAGCTTTATGGCAAAGGGCTGAACAACAGTGATGTCAATTCTGTAAAAAACGGTAATTTTATCGCAGAACCGCAGACAGACTTTATTTTTGCAGTTGCAGGAGAAGAGCTTGGATTTTTAGGCTGCTGTCTGATCGTTGCACTGGAATTTCTGATCGCACTGGAGTGTATTATGGTCGGGAAAAATGCAAGGGATGTTTCCGGGACGCTGATATGCTGCGGCATGGCGGCTTTGATTGCATTTCAGAGTTTTATCAATATATGCGTTGCGACCGGCCTGATGCCGAACACCGGACTGCCGCTGCCATTTGTAAGTTACGGACTGACATCATTGATCAGTCTTTACATTGGGATTGGCATGGTTCTGAATATAGGACTGCAGGTACGAAAATATTAAAATGGAGAAGATACAAAGGAGGTCTGATTTATGAATATAGGACTTATTGCACATGATTCCAAAAAGAAGCTGATGCAGAATTTCTGCATTGCCTACAGAGGAATATTATGTAAAAATGAATTATATGCAACAGGAACGACAGGAAGACTTGTGGAGGAGGTTACCAATTTGAACGTCCACAAATTTCTTGCCGGACATCTGGGAGGAGAACACCAGATGGGAGCCCAGATTGAGAATAATCAGATTGACCTTATGATTTTTCTGAGAAACCCGATGGGAGCAAAACCACATGAGCCGGATACGAAGAATATCTTTCGACTCTGTGACATGCATAATATCCCACTTGCCACCAATCTGGCAACAGCAGAACTGCTGATAAAATCCCTCGACCGAGGAGATCTTGAATGGCGGGAGATGTACAAATAATGGAATCAACAGGAAAAAATACAAGACGGGAACGCAATCGTCGCACACCGGTACAGCCGCCGAAAAAAGAACATAAGATCAGCCTGATGAAGGTTGGCATTTCATTTCTTATCGTGATAGCACTTGTTCTCGGCTCCGTTTCCGTAGTAACAGTGATCAAAAATAGAGAGATTCACCTTTCCAATCTTTACGACAAAAGCAATGCGGTTTTTGGTATAGAGAAAGTTCAGTTCAATGCCAACAGAGCGGCTGCTTTTTCTGAAAATCTGTGTGTATCAGATGGAACAGAAGACGATTCTTCCTTAAATCTTACCTCAGGAGCAGCTGGTTCTTTTGATCTGGCATCCGGGGAAGTAGACTATGCACAGAATATTTTTAACAAGATGTATCCGGCAAGTATCACAAAAGTCATGACGGCTCTTGTGACTTTGAAAAACTGCAGCCTGGATGAAACCGTAACAGTTGGAGAGGAATGTCAGGATATTGAAAGCGGATCCTCCGTCTGTATGATCGAGCCGGGAGATCAGCTTACCGTTGAGCAGCTTTTATACGGTCTGCTTTTGAATTCCGGAAACGATGCTGCCATGTCTTTAGCTGTCTATGTCGGCGGTACCGTTGACAATTTTGTCAATATGATGAACGAAGAGGCGGCATCTCTTGGAGCGACCGGGACACATTTTGCCAATCCGCATGGTCTTCATGACGAAAATCATTATACAACGGCATATGATATTTATTTGATGTTTCAGGAAGCATTAAAGTATGATGCCTTTCAGGAAATTATCGGTTCATCTGAATACTATAGTATCTTTATCCGCGATAATGACAAGTATGGTATCATGTGGCAGTCAACGAACTATTATCACATCGGAGAGGCAACTCCGCCTCAGGATGTAGAGGTGATCGGCGGTAAGACAGGTACTACGGATGAGGCCGGAAGCTGCCTCTGTCTGCTCGCAAAAGATAAATATGGGGATTCTCATGTCTCAATTATCCTCAATGCAGGTGATAAAGAAACATTATATGCCGAAATGAATAAATTATTGTCTAAAATTAACAATTAAAGGTTGTAATTTTTCTAAATATACACTATAATCAACATATAATATTTAGGTCGCCGGACTAAAGGAGGAGATTATAATGATACAGATCATTGCAGGCAAAAAGGGTAAAGGAAAAACAAAACATCTGTTGGACAAAGTAAATGCAGAAGTAAAAGAAGTGCACGGAAATATTGTTTATCTCGATAAGAGTTCTAAACATATGTACGAGCTGAACAACAAAGTTCGTCTGATCGATACTTCAGAATTTGGTTTGTCAAGCAGTGATGGATTTATCGGATTTATCTGTGGCATTATTTCACAGGATCACGATCTGGAGCAGATGTATCTGGACAGCTTTCTGAAAATTGCCAAACTGGAAGATGCAGATATCACAGAGACCATCGATAAACTGGATGAGCTGGGCGAGAAATATAATATAACTTTTGTTTTAAGTATTTCTCTGGATGCAGATGATCTTCCGGAAAATGCAAAATCAAAAGTCATTGTATCTTTATAAGTGAAAAGCTTTGATTTTCTATGGATGCAGCAAGCAATCTTTGCAGGCAGGACGGTTTTCCGTCCTGCCTTTCTAATTCAGAGGAAAGGGCTCTGTAAAATATTTACACTGAAAATCTTTATCTGGCATCATCAACCTGGCAGATGCGTCCGTAAGTACTGATCAGATACAATCCTGACAGACCGACCAGTGTATAAATGATCCTGGAGAGCCAGCTCATGTCTCCAAAGAGGAAAGCGACAAGGTCAAAGCGAAAAATGCCGATCAGTCCCCAGTTGATCGCTCCGATAATAGAAAGTGTAAGACAAGTATAGTCCAGTCCTTTTACATTCATATATTTTAACTCCTTTCATCGTTTATCTCTATTTTTTCCTGAAATTAAATATTTATTCCATTGTTTCTGAAACAAGATCGTGGTAGAATGATATCTGTTCAAAAATTTCTCAGCTAAGATGAAAATAAGGAGGCGTATTGGTTGATTGCAAAAAAGAATAGTAAGAAGATTGTAAAGTATAAAAAATATATTGGCATAAATATTGGTACACTGCTGTTTGGAATTGTATTTGTTTATATGATGGTCTGTATCGTCATGTATCTGACTTCGACGCACATTGCACCATATGAAGTAAAAAAAGGCAGTCTGTCCGGAAATTATAAATATACAGCACTCGCATTGAAATCAGAAACAGTTGTAGAAGCACCGGAATCCGGAGCTGTTACTTACTATGCAAGAGAAGGAACAGAAATCGGTAAAAATGGTGTGATCTGTTCCATCAACGAAAACGGAACAACAAGAACAGAACGGACATCGGCATCATCACAGACTACAGAGTCAGCATCGCTCACAGAAAGTACGGAATTGTCTGAAAGTACAACAGAAAGTTCCGCTGAGACAGAAACAACGGCTGAAAGTACAGATGAGAAAGAGGATGCATTGCAAACTACAGATACTTCCGAAAGCGGAACACTATCTGCCGCAGATGCAAAAAAACTGTGTGCTGCGGCTGCCGGATATGCGTCTGCTTTTTCAGGTCAGAACTTTCAGAAAGCATATGATATGAAGGCGGATGTAGAAAGTGCCGTTTTAGATCTCTATACAGAAGATGTTTACGGAAATGCAGACGAAGGCAGTCTGTTCAATGTATGTCGAACGGATGGACCTGGTATTGTGGTTTATTCGGTGGATGGCTTTGAAGATGTAAAGGCGGAAGATGTGACAACTGATATGTTTTCTATGAAGGCATATCACAAAGAAAATCTTCGTCTGAACGGAACAGCCAAAAGTGGAGATCCGTTATATAAACTGGTGACAGAGGATAACTGGTCTCTGATTCTGCCAATTGACAATAAAATTGTTTCCGAACTGACGGATCAGAGCTCTGTTACGATCCGTTTTCTGAAAGATGGTACAACGGCAGATGCTACAGTGTCGGTTGTTCAGAACAAGAATACCTATTTTGCAAAGCTGGATATGGATCATTCTGTTGTGCGTTTTGCATCGGATCGCTTTCTGGATATTGAATTACTTTTAAATAAGAAGAGTGGATTGAAGATACCAAAAACTGCAATCGAACAGCGAAATTTCTATATTATTCCGCAGGAATATGTGATTTCCAATAACGATGACAGCAATGAGGTTACAGTTCTGGTGGAAACCTATACAAACAGTGGAAAATCAGAACAAAAATATAAAACAACAACGGTTTACGAAAAAGTGGATGATAACTACTATGTGGATATCAATGAATTTTCAGAGGGCGATTATATCGTTCGAAAGAATTCCAGCAACAAGTATCGAATCGAAGAGACTGCATCCCTTCAGGGAGTCTATAATATCAACAAAGGTTATGCTGTTTTCCGTGAAGTGACTGTGATCGCAGAGAACGAGGAATACTGTATTGTGGCAGATGACGATACGTTTGGACTGGCACAGTACGATCATATTGCACTGGATGCGGATACGGTTTCCGACGATCAGCTGTTATGATCCTGTTTACAGAGAAAAAGATAGTGGAGGTATAAGAAACATGATAAAAGAAAATTTGCAGGAAGTAGAGAGACGTATCTGTGAAGCTTGTAAGAGAAGCGGAAGAGACCGCAGTGAGGTACAGTTGATCGCCGTCAGCAAAACAAAACCGGTGTCGATGATCGAAGAGGCCTATGCGGAAGGAATTCGCAGATTTGGAGAAAACAAGCCGCAGGAGCTGCGTGACAAATACGAAGAAATGGAAAAAGATATCAAATGGCATATGATCGGTCATTTACAGAGAAACAAAGTAAAATATGTAGTAGGGCGTGCAGCTCTGATTCATTCCGTGGATTCTGTCCGACTGGCAGAGGCGATAGACCAGGAAGCGGAGAAAAAAGGAATTGTGATGCCGGTTCTGGTGGAAGTAAATGTTGCATCAGAAGAGAGTAAGTTTGGTGTTCGTGTAGAAGAATGTGCAGATTTCATCGAAAACATTGCCAAAATGGAGCATATTTCTGTAGAAGGACTGATGACGATTGCACCTTTTGTAGAAAACGCCGAGGATAATCGCAAATATTTTGCAAAATTAAGAGAATTATCAGTTGACATATCAGCCAAAAACATAGATAATGTTAATATGCGTGATCTCAGTATGGGTATGACCGGAGATTATGAGGTTGCAATCGAGGAAGGTGCTACCATGGTTCGAGTCGGAACAGGTATCTTCGGAGAACGCAATTACAATTTGTGATAAAAGCAGATAGGAGAACAAAATGGGAGTATTAGATAGATTCTTAAATGCCATGAAACTGAATGACAATGATGGATTTGATGACGATGACTTTCTGGATGACGAAATGGATGATTTCGAAGAAGAAGCTCCAAAAAAGAGATTCTTCAAAAAGCAGAATGAAGAAGACGATTTAGGTGATCTGGATATGGATGAGAAAGTGCCTTCCGGAAAAGAAAAGAGCAAGGCAAAATCTTTCCAGAAATCCGGAAGCACTTCTTCTCCGCGTCCGTACAGTACATCATCTGCAAAGACCAGCAACTCCGGTAAGATTTCTCAGATGCGTACGACAAAAAAATCCGTTGCCGGAATGGAAGTATGTGTAATCAAACCGCGTTCTATGGAAGACACAAGAGAGATTACTGATACACTGCTTGCAAGTTGCACAGTTGTACTGAATATGGAAGGTCTTGATGTTGATATTGCACAGAGAATCATTGATTTTGCATCCGGTTCCTGCTATGCAATCGACGGTAATCTTCAGAAAGTCAGCAATTTTATTTTTATCATTACGCCGTCCGGTGTGGAAGTTTCCGGAGATTTTCAGGAAATTTTGAATGGTGTTGATATGCCGTCTCTTGGAAACAAGTTTTAGGAGAAAGTAAATGGATAAGATGGAGGAACGCACAAGGCAGCGTATCCTGGATCTGGCAAATCTGGCAGATCGAAGAGGAATCATCACTTATACAGATTTTATGAATCTGAATGAATTAAATATTTTTCACAGCACGGTCGGAAAGATTCCATTTGTTCGATGGAAACTTTTCGGCGGTTATGCAAAAGCAGAGCGTCAGTTGGCAGCGTTTATCCCTGATGCTCTTTATTTTCGTTATGATTTTTCGCAAAAGGGCGATTCGGATGAAGATGCTATACCATTTCCAATCGTATGTCTTCAGATCAGACCCCTGAATCTGAAATTTGCAGAGAAACTTTCACACAGAGATTATCTTGGAGCCATCTTGAATCTGGGCATAGACCGTTCGGTTAGCGGTGATATCCTGATTGACGAGGAATGTGCCTATCTTTTCTGTATGCAGAAAATAGCAGATTTTCTGTGTGATAACCTGACACGGATCCGGCATACAACGGTTTTATGTCAGGTGTTTGAGGGAGAAAGAAAAGAAATCCCACTGCGTACGGAAAAAATAGAAGGAACGGTTGCTTCTGTACGTCTGGATACTCTGCTTGCCCTGGCATGGAAAACTTCCAGAAGCAGTCTGGTCGGAATGATTGAAGATGGCCGCGTTTTTGTAAATGGAAAATGCATTACTTCAAATGGATATCATGTAAAAGAGAATGATCTGATATCAGCCAGAGGTATGGGAAGATTTGTATACGAAGGCATGCTTTCACAGACCAAAAAGGGACGTTACCTTGTAAAACTTGAAAAATATGTTTAAACAGCTCAGCGATTCTGGAAAATCGGATTCCGCATGTATTCGATGAATGGAACAGGAGGTAAAAACAATGGATACTACAAAATACCGCACACAGATACCGGTTAAAAAAGATGGGATTTTTGCCTATGAAATTTATCTTGAAAAAGATTTTGGGATGCTTGCAGAGCGTTTGAAGGTTTGTAAGCCGGAAAACCGAAGGTTATGTATTGTTACCGATTCTACCGTGGATCAATATTACGGAGATCAGGTAGAAGAAATTCTTGCATCCTGTGCAAAGGAAGTTACCCGCTTTGTTTTTCGGGCAGGAGAAGAAAACAAAAATCTCAATACTGTGCAGGATTTGTATGAGCATCTGATCCTGCATCATTTTGAACGAAAAGATATGCTGGTTGCTCTTGGAGGAGGCGTTGTTGGGGATCTGGCCGGTTTCACTGCAGCGACTTATCTTCGAGGCGTTGATTTTGTTCAAATTCCGACAACACTGCTCTCACAGGTGGACAGCAGCATTGGCGGTAAGACAGGCGTGGACTTTAACTGTTATAAAAATATGGTCGGAGCCTTTCATCAGCCGAAACTGGTGTATATGAATCTGTCTGCCCTGAAGACGCTGACAGACGAACAGTTTGCCTGTGGCATGGGAGAAATCTTAAAACATGGACTGATCAAAGATCAGGGATATTATGAGTGGACGATCTGTCACAGACAGGAAATAATGGAACGCAGTTTGGAAGTTCTGGAAGAAATGATCTCCAGAAGCTGTGAGATCAAACGTGATGTAGTAGAGAAAGATCCGACAGAAAAGGGAGATCGTGCACTTTTGAATTTTGGACATACACTTGGACATGCCATTGAAAAGTTAAAAAACTTCTCTTTGATGCATGGACAATGTGTAGCACTTGGAAGTCTGGCGGCTTCCTATCTTTCCATGAGGCGTGGACAGATAACAGAAGCAGAGCTGACTGCAATCAAAGAAGCGAATATCGCTTTTGGTCTTCCGGTATCTGTTGAAGGAGTGACACCGGAAGAGGTTGTGGCAACAACACGTTCTGATAAAAAAATGGAAGCCGGAAAAGTAAAATTTATTTTGTTAAACAGTATTGGAGATGCCTGTATTGACAGAAGTGTTACCGATCAGGAGATGGAAGATGCGGTAAAATATCTTGAAAATATCACGCTTCTGTAACAGAGAAAGGTTAAGATTATGAAAAAAGGATATCGGACTATTGTTGCAGTTGTCTCGCTGTTTCTGCTTGTTCTTATAGACCAGGTCACAAAATTTGCTGCGGTAAAATGTTTAAAAGGAAAAGAAGCATTTTCGCTGATTCCGGGTGTTTTTGAACTGCAGTATCTTGAAAACAGAGGAGCGGCTTTTGGAGCACTGCAAAATCAGAGATGGTTCTTTATACTGATTGTTATTTTTGTGCTCGCAGTACTTTTATGGTGCTTCATCCGTTTTCCGAAGGAAGCACATTACCGTCCGCTTGCAGTGCTGGCTGTTTTTATTGCGGCAGGTGCGATCGGAAATATGATCGACCGGTTGCTTAACGGCTATGTCATTGATTTTCTGTATTTTTCGTTGATTGATTTTCCAATCTTCAATGTTGCAGATATTTATGTGACGGTCGCTATGGTTGTATTGTTTATATTGATACTGACAATTTATAAGGATGATGATTTTCATTTTCTGAAACTGCACGGATCAGAAAAAGCGTAAATCAGATTGCAGGAGAAACTATGCAGGAACTGATATTATTACCGGAAGAAGAATCGATTGGTGAGCGTGCAGATAAATATCTGGCAGTTCAGCTTCCGCAGTATTCAAGGAGCTTCTTTCAGAAACTTTTCAAGGACGATCAGATACAGATTCAGAACACGCCGATCAAGGCGAGTTACCGCATTACCGGAGAAGAAGAAATCGCACTTACAATCCCGGATGCCCAGAAGCCGGATATTGTTCCGGAAAACATTCCGCTGGATATTCTGTATGAAGATCAGGATCTCCTTGTGGTAAACAAGCCGAAAGGCATGGTGGTACATCCGGCTCATGGTCATTACAGCGGAACACTGGTCAATGCACTGATGTATCATTGTAAGGACAGTCTTTCCGGAATCAATGGGGTATTGCGTCCCGGTATTGTGCATCGAATTGATATGGATACCACAGGCTCTTTGATCGTCTGCAAAACGGATATGGCACACAAAGTGATTGCAGCACAATTAAAAGAACATTCTATCCATAGATGTTACCGTGCCATTGTACATGGTGTGATTAAAGAAGATTCCGGTGTGATCGATGCACCGATCGGAAGAAATCCCACCGATCGAAAGAAGATGGCGATCAATGAGCAGAATGGAAAACGGGCGGTGACGCATTTTAAGGTATTAAAACGTTTCCGACAGTTCACGTATATTGAATGTGAGCTGGAAACCGGCCGTACACATCAGATTCGTGTTCATATGGCTTCTCTACAGCATCCGCTTCTCGGAGATTCGGTATACGGTCCGGCAAAATCACCTTATAAACTGCAAGGACAGACACTTCATGCGATGACCATCGGGTTTATTCATCCGTCTACCGGAGGATATATGGAGTTTTCAGCTCCGTTGCCGGCATATTTTGAAGAGTTGCTTCATAAACTTCCATAAAGTACAGAAAATGCAGAAATTGTTTGTAAGATTCAAAAAATGCTTGTAAATTGTCTACTCAATGATGTATAATCACTCTTATAAGGAGAAGAAATACGGCAGATTTTATCTGCCAGAAAGAAAGGGTGGTTCTATATGACATGTAAATCAATTATTACGATCGGACGACAGTATGGAAGCGGCGGACATGAGATTGGCCAGAAACTGGCAAAAGAACTTGGAATAAAATGTTATGATAAGGAACTTCTCGACCGTGCTGCAAAAGAGAGCGGAATCTGCCAGGAATTGTTTGAGCATCACGATGAAAGGCCGACGAACAGTTTTCTATATTCCCTTGTAATGGATACATATTCCATGAACGGGGCAGCATCCGGATATACCGAAATGCCTTTAAATTATAAGGTTTTTCTGGCTCAGTTCAATGCAATCAAACAGATTGCAAAGGAAGGTCCCTGTGTTATGATCGGCCGTTGTGCAGACTATGCACTGGCAGATTTTGATAACTGCATCAGCATTTTTGTGCATGCCAATATGGATAAACGTATCAAGCGTATAGCATCAAAATATGCATTGACAGAAGCAAAAGCACGTGATCAGATTCTAAAAACTGATAAAAAGCGTGCCAGCTACTACAACTACTATTCGGATAAAAAGTGGGGAGACGGTTCCAGCTACAATATGTGCATAGACAGTGGAGTATGCGGTATTGACGGAACGGTTCAGCTTATCAAAGACTTTGTTGCATTAAAAGAAAAAATAAAAGGATAAAATACATATGAAGTTTGTTATACAGAGAGTTTCCAGAGCAAGTGTTTCCGTAGATGGAGCTGTTATCGGAAAGATCAACAAGGGTTTTCTGGTACTGATTGGTATCGGAGCAGAAGACGGAAAAAAAGAAGCAGATCTTCTGGTGCGGAAAATGTGCGGCCTTCGTATCTTTGAAGATCAGGATGGAAAGACCAATCTGGCTTTAAAAGATGTGGATGGTGAGCTTTTGCTCATTTCTCAGTTTACGCTTTATGCAAACTGTAAAAAAGGAAATCGCCCAAGTTTTATTGAGGCAAAGAATCCGGAAGAGGCGAATGCATTGTATGAGTATATCATTGCAGAATGTAAAAAGCAGATACCGGTTGTTGAGACGGGAAGCTTTGGAGCAGATATGAAAGTAGAACTGCTGAATGACGGACCATTCACGGTAATTGTGGATTCAAAAGAACTGATGTAGATCAGACTGGATTTGTCAAAAATAAAAAACACAAGAAAAGCAGAAAGAAAAAGAAGATTTCATGATGCGAAGAAAAACGTATCAGGAACCTTCTTTTTTTAATGCTTCTGAAACAGACTGGACATATGCGGACATAACCCGGTAAAGACCATCGCGATAAGAATTCGGACACTGCTCCATCAAAACGTGAAAAATCGTATAATCATAAGCATCTGTATCCAGTGGCTTCAGGTCAAGCAAATGATCAGCAGAAAGATTCAGTGCCTCACAGATGTTTTTCAGAGTATCAATGGATACGCCCTTCTTTCCGGATTCAATATCATAACAGAAACGAGGTGTTATATTCGCCATTTCAGAAAAAGTTTCTCTTGTATAGCCCATATCCTCACGTGCTTGACGGATACGTTCGCCCATAGTATACAAATCTAACATACCTCTAATCCCCTTTGCAAAAAATAGCAGATGACCTGCGATTGTTTTCTGCTGTATTGTCCATTATTGTGATCAGCAGGATAATTACATTATCTTTTCTATTTTAACGATAAAAAGAATATCTATACATGAACTAAAAGCGTAAATAAAAAGAACCAAAAGTTCAAATACGAAGGTAAAAAAGAAGGAAAATACTATGATTAAGAGCGAAAAGAATGGAAAAGAAGAAATTTGACTCTTGACAATCAGGGGTAAAAGGTGGTACGTTTGTACCGGAATTATTTGTAAATACAATAAGAATATGGCGAGGTATGGATTATGCAGGAAATGAAACCGATAAAAGAAGGTAAAGTACGCGAGATTTATGACAATGGTGACAGTCTGATCATGGTAGCTACAGATCGTATCAGTTGTTTTGATGTAATCTTGAACAACGTAGTTACAAAAAAAGGAACGGTTCTTACACAGATGTCTAAATTCTGGTTTGAAATGACAGAAGATATTTTGCCAAATCATATGATATCTACAGACGTAAAAGATATGCCGGAATATTTTCAGCAGGATCAGTTTGATGGAAACAGCATGATGTGCCGTAAACTTGATATGCTTCCACTGGAATGTATTGTACGTGGTTATATTACAGGAAGCGGCTGGGAAAGCTACAAAAAAACAGGAAAGGTATGTGGCATTGAGCTTCCGGAAGGTCTGAAAGAGTCTGATAAACTGCCTGAACCAATCTATACACCGTCCACAAAGGCTGAGATTGGAGATCACGATGAAAACATCTCTTTTGAACAGAGTGTAGAGCACCTGGAGAAATATTATCCTGGAAAAGGAAAAGAATATGCAGAGAAACTTCGTGATTATACGATCACATTGTATAAGAAATGTGCAGCTTATGCTCTGGAAAAAGGAATTATCATCGCAGATACGAAATTTGAATTTGGACTGGATGAGAACGGAAATATTACAATTGGTGATGAAATGCTGACACCGGACAGCTCACGTTTCTGGCCTGCCGAAGGATATGAACCAGGACATGGACAGCCGTCTTTTGATAAACAGTTTGCACGTGACTGGTTAAAAGAAAATCCAGACAATGACTGGACACTTCCGCAGGAGATCGTAGACAAAACGATTGAAAAATATCTGCAGGGATATGAAATGTTGACCGGAAAGAAACTGGACTGATAGAATTACAGTAACCGGTTAAAAAAACAGTAACTATTCAGCAATTATTCAGCCGAATGAGCGGCTGCCATAAGGCAGTTGCATGTTCGGCTGTTTTTTATCTCAGTCGAGGAGACTCCCACTTCTGCAAGTGGTGAGTAATAACAAGTATATGTCAGCTTTCGCTGACCAGAATCACGCACCAAGTCTCACGTGCGTTCGACTTGAATTTAGTCGAAGAAGACGCTCACTTCTATAATTAGTCTTCATAGTCTTCACGAAGGCGGATTGCAGTGGCAGCTTTTCTTCTTCTGGCATCATCCATGGCAGCATAATGCTTTTTGGTGGTGTTCACATCTTTGTGCCCGAGCACATCGGCAACCAGATAAATGTCTCCTGTTTCCTGATATAAAGTGGTACCATAAGTACTTCTCAATTTGTGTGGTGTGATTTTTTTTGTAGTTGTGATGGCACGGGCATACTTTTTGACCAGATTTTCCACCGCCTGAACGCCGATACGTTTTCGCTGGGTAGAGTAGAAGAGAGCGTGCTCGTGTCCTTCCAGTGGGGAAATCGCTTTACGTGCCTCTAAATAGTCTTTTAAAGCTTTTTCCACTTCAGGGCCAAAATAGACTACCATCTCAGAACCGCCTTTGCGTATGAGGCGAATACCGTTGTTACGGAAGTCAATGTCTTCCACATCCAGTCCGACACATTCAGATACACGGATACCGGTACCAAGCAGGAGAGTGACAATGGCAAGATCACGCAGTTTTGTTTTTTCGTAATAAGCTTTTCGCTGACCGGTGAGTTGATCACCGCAGTGTTCAATATAATCCAGCAGTGCAGCCGTTTCACCGGCGTCGAGGCGGATAATGGCTTTGTCATGGATCTTTGGCATATCGACCAGCTGGACCGGATTGGTCTCGATTGCCTGTCTTTTATAATAGTAAGTATAAAAGCTTCGAAGAGAAGAAATTTTTCGCTTTAATCCACGTTCCCCGTTTGTGATTGTCGTCTGGTCATTCGGACTGTCATAGAGCTTCAGATATTCCATATATTCTTCAATATCGATCGGTTTTAACTGATCCAGTACGGAAACGTTTAAGTTCGGAATCCCGATTTTTGCAAGAGACGGATTCTGAGATATCAGAAACTGGAAAAAAATCCGGATATCATAGGCATAAGAAATGCGGGTTTTTGTGGAAGTTGTAGGTTCAATGGCACGAAAATAATCCTTTGCAAAAGCAGGTAAAGTTTTCAAAACTTCACGAAGTTTGCGGATATTGTCCATGTCGGTTTGTTCGTGATAAGTTATGTTAGCAGCCACAGGGAATCCTTCTTTCTGTAAAAATTATATGCTTCGAGATAACAGCAGTGTGCAGAGTGGTTAGCATTAAAAAATAAATGAATACATAAAAATAAATAATAATGATAAAAATATTTTGAAGCAAAAACACAGATAAATCGAATGAAATGTGCTAAAAGAAGCGGCTTTAATCTATACGACAAACACAAGTTTTTCAAATAGATTGACCCAATTTTATAGAAAAGCACCGCAATCGTCCTTTTATATTGATTTACGCTGTTTTCTATAATAAAATGTATTTCTTCGGTTATTTATTTTCTATTATTTATTATTTATTCCATTTCTTCTTGTATTACTATTTATACTGTTCAGGAATTGCCTTCCACTTTTATTTATTCTTCAAATTCTGCGGTTACCATAAATCCTCTTGGTGTATGCTCAATGTTGACGATCACACCTTCACGTGCTTTGATGCGGTTTGCATTTTTAAAACATCCAGACATCGCTACAGCCGGTTCTATAATGTAACTAAAATTCATATTCGTCTGAATTTCAGTTATTTCAACATGATCTCCAATCTGTACCAGATTTGGACGTTCCATCTTGAATTTTTCCTGTCTCATAGTTAAATTTTCCTTTCATCTTATTATTAAGATCAAAAATTCTCGTTACAGTATAACACAAAAAATATGGTTTTGCATGAGTAAAAAGCTGCTATTTTAATTCAGTAGAATAATATGGAATGACAATACGCTGCCCGGCATAGATCTTATCGACATCGGTAAGGGAATTGATGCTTTTTACTTCTTTGATATAGGTTTTCGGAGAATCATATTCCTCTGTCATATGCTCATTGGCGATATCCCACAGGCTCTCCCCCTTCTGAATCACGATGTCTGTGTAATACTTGTAAGCATGTCTTTTAGGCTTTTCCTGATCTGCATTTACCGTAAAACAGATACTTAAAGATACAGCAAGGATCAGAAAGGTTATTAAGATTGCTGTAAACAGGCAGGAATATCTTTTTACCATACACTGTTTCCGGTTCCTTTTTCGATTCATAATCATACTTTTTTCTGTCATAGTCTCTCTCCTTTTCGTGGTTTGTCTGTCGTGTGATCTTCTGTCTGGACATAGAGCAATCGTTTTTGAAAACAAGGAACATTTGTTCTTGATTAACATCATTATATTACGGGAACGTACGTTTGTCAATATGAAAACGAACATATTTTCGAGAATATTTGTTTGCTTTTTTTAAAGTCCTGTGTTATGATAAAAGAAAACAGTGATGATTTGGCGAAGGTACTTAACCGTTTACAAAAACAGTGAAATTGAAGTCCTGTCGCATATTCAGACAGATTGGAGGATAGATATGGCAGATGGTACTATTACAGCAAAACAGAAAGAAATATTAGAATACATAAAATCAGAAATTTTAAAGCGAGGATTTCCGCCTGCAGTGCGTGAAATCTGCGAGGCAGTTCATTTAAAATCTACTTCGTCTGTACATTCCCACCTGGAGTCTCTGGAAAGAAAGGGATATATCAGACGTGATCCGACCAAGCCGAGAGCGATTGAGATTCTGGATGACAGTTTCCAGCTATTAAGAAAAGAAATGGTGAATGTCCCGATTGTCGGTAAGATCGCAGCCGGTTCTCCGCTTCTGGCAGTGGAGAATATTGAATCTTATTTCCCGATCCCTTCCGAATACCTCCCGAATGCACAGACATTTTTACTGGAGGTAAAAGGAGAAAGTATGATCAATGCCGGTGTGCTCTCAGGGGATCATATTCTTGTCAAACAGCAGGATACCGCAGAAAACGGCGAGATGGTTGCAGCTTTGATTGATGATTCTGCGACGGTAAAAACATTTTATCACGAGAATGGTCATATTCGTCTTCAGCCGGAAAACGATACCATGGATCCGATTGTTGTCGAGGAGAAAGACGTTCATATTCTTGGAAAAGTAATTGGAGTATTTCGTTTCTTTTCTTAAATGTAATCTTAGACTAATATAAATGCTCTGAGAGAATCGCATGCGAGGCTTTACGTGCGTTCGACTCGAAATAAATAACTGTAAACAAAACAGGGCGAAAATACTTTTCTTGGTATTCTCGCCCTGAGCATGATTATTCTTTATAATATTGAGAATAAAAAGCATATTGTTTTAATCTCTTACTACTCTATATCTTTATAATTTTTACAGTTCTTCCACCGTCAGGCTTTTGCCGTCACGCCAGATACGTTCCAAATCGTAGAACAGACGGTTTTCATTATCAAAGATATGGACAATGACATCCTGATAATCCATCAGGATCCAGTTGCCGCTCTGATAGCCCTCGATCTGTTTTGGCTCATGACCAAGCTTTCCAAGTGTTTCTTCTACATTATCTGCCATAGCCTGGACCTGATTTCTGTTTGAGCCGCTTGCGATGATGAAGTAATCAGCAAGTACAGTAACTTCTGAGATATTAAGGATCTTAATATCTTCTCCTTTTTTATCAGCCAGAGCTTCACAAATCTGTTTTGCAAGTTCTCTTGATTCCATATGTGGGTACTCCTTTCTGAGCTTTAACTCACTCAATCCTGTTTTTCTTCCTGCAGTTGTCTGTAAAATTCATATGCCTGCTGTGTTGTCGAATCGACTTCGGCATGGATTGTTTCAAGATACTGAAGTGTATCATGAAGTACCATATACAATGCCTTGTCAAGATCCTGAAATGCAGCTTCACGTATCGCAGGCAGATTGGTTGCCTTGTTTCGCCATGGTTCTATATAATCGGCAAGATAAGTAATTTTCTGGAGAAGTGTCATATCGACATTTCCGGTTGTATGATATCGAATCGCATCCAGAATATCCTCATCTTCAATGTCATATTTGGATTTTGCAAGAAATACACCGGCTTTTGCATGAAGCAGCGAAGGATTTTTCCGTTCTGCTTCTGTGATAGCAATGTTATTTTTTTCGCAGATGCTTATCTTTTTATCGTTTGGTATACATTTTGCACAGTCGTGCAAAAGTCCGGCAACCATCGCACGCTCCAGATTACAGCCGTGGCACATAGCCAGGGCTGCACAGGTATACATGACTCCAAGCGTATGCTGATAGCGATCCGGTGTTAATTTCTTCTGCAGTTTTTCCTGTATTTTTATCAGATCATATCTATTTGTCATTCTTTACACTCACTATACAGATTTTTTTCTTTAATATACGAAATGACTTTATCCGGTACATAATATTTCAGGGAAGTATTCGCTTTTCGGATCCATTCCCGGATCTCGTGCGAAGAAACGTCGATATTTGGTGTGGCAAGGATCCGGATATCCACCTGATATTTTTGAGTGAGATATTCTATCTGTTCTTTAAAATGTTCTGCCGATACATGATCTCGTACCGCCGCAACGATCACACAATTCTGACAGATTTTCTGCGGCTCATGCCAGGTTTCAAATGCAAACAGAGAATCGGCTCCCATAATAAAATAGTATTCCGTATCCGGATGCTTTACAGTCATTTCCTGCAAAGTTTCGCTTGTATAACAGTAATCTTCCCGAAAGGCTTCTTCCAGAGAAAGTTCAAAATGCGGATTGTCTGCAATGGCACCGCGAACCATATCAACACGTTCCTGAATATCCGCACGGCCGATACGGTTTGGCTTGTGAGGCGGATTGGCAGAAGGCATAAAAAGTACTTTCTCCAGTCCAAACTGATGCCAGGCATTTTCGCCGAGGATCAGATGCCCGATGTGGATGGGATCAAAGGTTCCTCCCATGATCCCAATTTTTCTTGCTTTTTCTTTCTTCAAGAAAATGCCTCCCCTCAACGTGGAAGTTCGATTTTTTTCTTGTCGTCTTTTCCTTCTTTATAAAGAACGATTTTTTTGCCGATAACCTGTACAACCTGTGAATGGGTGCGTTCTGCCAGGGTTCTCGCAAGTTCCTTCGGATCGTCCATGCAGTTTTGCAGTACATTGATCTTGATCAGTTCACGTACTGCCAGTGCTTCAGCAATCGCACTGGTGTTTTCTGGTGTCAGGCTTCCCTTGCCGATCTGGAAGATCGGATCCATGGTCATAGCCAGACTTTTTAAATAAGCACGCTGCTTACTTGTCATAATTATATTCCTCGCTTATCATATCAAATCTTTATTTATAGTAATCAAATTTCAGGCCGTACATACGGACGGTATCGCCCTCCTGAATTCCGGCAGCTTCCAGTTCGTCGAGAATGCCGGTTGTTTTGAGGAAGTTCTGGAAGAACTGGAAGCCTTTTTCAGAATCCAGATTCGTATAACCAAGCATACGTTCAATCTTTGGACCTTCTACCACGTAAGTGTTTTCCTCTTCTTCTGACTTCTCAACGGTATAAGGAAGGTTGTCATTTGGATTATACTCGTTCGGATCGTATTCCTGCTCAAATACGACCGCTTCTTTTGGCAGTGCATCCAGCAGTTCACGCACATAGTATAAAAGTTCCTTTAATCCTTTGCCGCTTACTGCGGAAATGGAAAATACTTTCATGCCCTGAGGCTCAAATTCTGCACGGATGCGTTCAACCGGATCCTCGTCCTCAGAATAGATCACATCGGTTTTATTGGCAGCGATCACCTGCGGCAGAGTTGCCATTCTCGGATTATAGGCTTTGAGTTCTTCATTGATCTTGTAAATATCATCCACCGGATCACGGCCTTCTGTAGAAGCTGCATCCACGACATGGATGATGACCTTTGTACGTTCGATGTGGCGTAAAAATTCATGTCCAAGTCCGACACCTTCCGAAGCTCCTTCGATCAGTCCCGGGATATCCGCGATCACAAAGCCTTTTCCGCCATCCAGATCTACAACGCCAAGATTCGGATTTAAGGTTGTGAAATGGTAATTTGCGATTTTAGGTCTTGCATTTGTCACACGGGACAGGAAGGTTGATTTTCCGACATTCGGGAAACCGACCAGACCGACATCTGCGATCACTTTTAATTCGAGCTGTACCCAGAGTTCTTTGGCACTCTGTCCGGGCTGGGCATATTTCGGAACCTGCATGGTAGCCGTTGCATAGTTCATGTTTCCTTTGCCGCCACGTCCACCTTTTAATACAATTTGACGTTTGTTGTCACCGGACATGTCAGCGATCACTTTTCCGGATTCTGCATCTTTGATCAGGGTTCCTTCCGGAACTTTCAGAATGAGATCCGTACCATTTTTTCCGTGACAACGTTTTTTACCGCCTTCTTCTCCCGGCTGAGCACAGTATTTTGCCTTGTGCCGGTAGTCGTTCAGGGTATTAAGTCCTTCATCGACTTCGAAAATGATATCTCCGCCTTTGCCGCCGTCACCACCGTCCGGACCGCCGTTCGGCACGAAAAGTTCTCTTCGGAAACTTACGTGTCCGTCTCCGCCTTTACCGGAACGGATAAATATTTTTGCTCTGTCTGCAAACATATATACTCCTTTATATCAAAAATGGCTTCAAACCGTACACGATTTGAAGCCACATGTTCCACTTATTATTTTGCCTCTACAGGAACAATTGAAACCTGCTTTTTGTCACGGCCTTTTCTCTCAAAACGTACAACACCGTCTACTAAAGCAAACAGGGTATCGTCGCCGCCGCGTCCAACATTAACGCCCGGGTGAATCTTTGTTCCACGCTGTCTGTAAAGAATGTTACCAGCCTTTACAAACTGTCCGTCAGCTCTTTTTGCACCCAGTCTTTTAGACTCGGAGTCACGTCCGTTCTTTGTAGAACCAACACCTTTTTTATGAGCGAATACCTGAAGGTTCATCTTCAACATGGTCTACACCTCCTCGATTTTCAATCGTATAAATTCATTACCGTATTGTGTCTGAATATCTCTCAAACCAAGAATCATAGAATCAAGCAGAAGTGTGGTTTTATCGGATACACTGCCTTCCAAAATCAGTTCTACGATACCGTGATCTTCACGGGCAGCAAACTTATCGTCTGTAAAAGTCTCAATCGAATTTACAGCATTTACAACAAGTACGGATACCGCCGCACAGATAATATCATAACCTTCTTCAGCATAACCGGCATGTCCGACTACTTTAAAACCAGCATAACTGTCATTTGATCTATGGATTGTAACTGTAATCATATGGATTAACCGTTAATTTTTTCAATCTTAACCTGAGTGTACTGCTGTCTGTGACCGTTCTTTTTATGATATCCGGTCTTTCTCTTGTACTTGTAAACAATAACTTTTCTTGCTTTTGCATTTTTAACAACGCTAGCAGTTACTGTTGCACCAGCTACATCTGCACCAACTTTCAGTCCGTCATTGCTAACTGCAAGAACATTTTCGAAAGTTACTGTTTCACCAGCTTCTGCACCAAGCTTTTCTACGTTAATGATATCGCCCTCAGCTACTTTGTACTGTTTACCACCTGTTGCAATAATTGCGTACATATGGCACCTCCTATTATCATTACTCGCTAAATATGGTAGTCTGCCTTGCGGCATGACATTTAAACCTCTTTATGCGGCATCTGCTACATGATAGCATGTCTTAGAATTTACGTCAACTGTTTTTTGCAAAATATTTCATTATTTTTAATCTTTCTGTGAAAGAGACTCCTTTTCGCTTTCCAGTGCTGCAATCTGCTCTTTTAAAGTTTTATGGACTTTTTTCCGGGTGATCTCCACAAGCTCCAGCTTTGTCATATCGATCAGTCTTGTTTTGACAGGATCGGCAAACAGTCGGCTTTCCAGAAATGCAAGCAGTTCCTTCTGATCTTCTTTGTTTTCCATATTGATGAAATCGATCAGAATGATACCGGAAAGGTTCCGAAGACGGATCTGTCTTGCTGCTTCTTTCGCCGCTTCCAGATTGATTGTTTTTAATGTTTCACGCCGCAGTTTTTTACCGGAATATTTACCGGTATTGACATCAATGACGGTCAGTGCTTCCGTCGGATCGATCACCAGATAACCACCGCTTTTCAGCCAGACCTGTCTGGAGGTCGCCAGATCGATCTCTCGTTCCAGGCGGCAGAGCTTGTAGAGCGGAAGCAGATCATCCTGATACAGACGGAGTTTGGAAAGATTCTGCAGATCGTTTTCTTTCAGATAATGTTCCAGAGAGTTATAAATCTGAGGATCGTCTGTGATGATTGAGGTCAGATCTGCAGTGTAAGTATTGCGGAGCATCTCGATCCAGACCGGTTCTGACGTTTTTAAAGCAGAAAAACAGGTCCGGTAAGGTGCCGTTTTTAAAAGATGCAGATACTGTTCTTCCAGTTTTTTCGCTTCCGCTTCAATCTCTTCTCTGGAAGCTTCGCCGGCGTTTGTACGCACGATAAAGCCATATTTTTCGCGTGCAAATGGTTTCATCCATTCTTTCAGGCGTTCTTTTGTGCTCTGTGAAAGTTTGCCGGAGATACCGATGCGACTGTCATTACCGGTCAGCACAAGATACTGTCCCGGAAGTTCGAGGTTTCCGGAGAGGGCGGGAAGTTTCGTCTTTAAGCCATCACGGATCACTTGAATGAGCAGTTCATCTCCTTCTGCGATTTTTTTTGAATTGCCTTTTTTTGTATAGATGGCATCCGGGTTTGCGGCAATATTAAAATAGCACTGCTGTCGGTCTGCAATTTCAATAAATGCTGCATCAATGTTTTTCTGGACTTTGCGTACTTTTCCGATATAAATGTTTCCGACAAGTGATGTGCTTTCATCGGATGCAGAAGCAATACGCAGATCTGTGGCATGCGTGCCGGATAACGCCGCCATCCAAATGGTCTGCTCATCTCTCTTTGTGATGATCAGTGTATCAGCCAATGTCTTTTCCCAGATCTTCCAGTGAAACATGCCCTTCTGCGTAGACCTCTTCCCGGTTGATAAGAAGTGCAAAAGCAGGCAGATCATAGCCGATTTCCCGGCAGAATGCTTCCATGACAAGTTCCGGTTTGATGTTGTCGGTACTTCCGGTGGAGAGTGTCATGAAAATTTTTCCGTCAGAGACAGAAAGTGCATAGATCAGCGGCTTCAGATCCATTTCACGTTCGCTTTTCTTTGTTTTTTTTGTCACAAGAATGGAAGGTTTCTCATAAAATGCCAGAAGCTTTTCTTCCCATCCGGCAGGCGGCTCCATCCCTTCACGAAATATTACAGTATAGTCCGCCTCTGCAACTAAAGACATGGCATTGCTTGCCTTTTCATCCGGAATTTCACGGAAACTTACGATCTCCATGCCTTCGACCATCACATCGTTCAGGCGTCTGACTGCCTCGGCAGATGAGATCGGTGTCTTCAGCATGATGTCGGCATACTCACCGTTGCTGGTCAGTCCGACACCGAGCGGTGCTGCAAAGGATAAGATCATATGCGGGCTGAATCCTTCTGTGTAGGCGATGTCAATGTCTGCCCTGCGGATTGCTTTCTGAAAATAACGCATCACATCCAGATGACCGATGAATTTCATGACACCCTGTTTGCGGAATTTAATTCTTACCTTCATAACATACACCTCCTCCAAATACACTTGCTCCGCATCCGGAACAGCCGGCACGACAGTTTTTCGTTACTTCTTCTTTCTGGGCACGTTCCCATTCTTTCCATAAAAATTTTTTGGTAACGCCGATCCTGATGAAATCCCATGGAAGGATTTCTTCGTAGGAACGCTCACGCTCGGTATAAAAAGCCGGATCAAGATGAAATTCATCAAATGCTTCACTCCAGCGGCTGTATTTGAAATTTTCACCCCAGGCATCGTAGAGTGCTCCCTTTTCGTATGCTCGCAGGATGGCAGGAGCCAGGCGGCGGTCACCTCTTGCCAGAATACCTTCGAGCACGGTAACGTCTGCTTCATGCCAGTTGTACTTGATGCTCTTGCGGTTCAGCTGGTCTTTGACTTCCTGATTTACAATCTTGGCTTTTCCGAGAAATTCGTCCCGGTTGTTCATCGGAACCCACTGGAATGGGGTAAATGGTTTCGGAACAAAGAAAGAAGTGCTGACCGTGATCTGGCACTTGCCGTTTCTCTGGTCTTTTGGGATTTCGTAATAGCGTCTTGCAATCTTATCTGCCAGATGTGCGATATCTTTCATATCGTCCTCGGTTTCCGTTGGCAGTCCGAGCATAAAATAAAGTTTTACTTTATTCCAGCCGCCGTCAAATGCTTTTCCGGCACCATCCAGAATCACTTCTTCTGTCAGTCCTTTGTTGATGACGTTACGCAGTCTCTGAGAACCGGCTTCCGGTGCAAACGTCAGGCTGCTTTTTTTGATATCCTGCACCTTGCTCATGACATCCAGGGAGAATGCATCAATTCGCAGGGATGGCAGGGAAATATTTACACCTGTTTTCTCGAACTCATCGATCAGGAAATTTACGATCCCGGCAAGATCCGAGTAGTCACTGGAACTCAAAGAACTTAAGGAAATTTCTTCATGTCCGGTGCTCTTTAACATGGCATAGGCATATTCTTTGAGCATGGCAAGGTCACGTTCTCTGGTCGGACGGTAGATCATACCTGCCTGACAGAAACGGCAGCCACGGATGCAGCCACGCTGTATCTCCAGCACGACACGGTCCTGTGTACATTTGATAAACGGAACGACCGGTGTTTTCGGATAAGAAGCATTTGTCACATCCATAACGATCTGTTTTTCGACGGTTTTCGGTACATCATCATAAATCGGTTCAAAGGCTGCAATCGTACCGTCCTCATGGTAAGATACTTTATAAAGTGACGGAACATAAATACCGGCGATATGGGATGCCTGACGGAGAAATGTTTCCCGGTTCCATCCTTCCTTTTTTGCTTTTTTGAAAAGTTCCAGCAGTTCATCGTAAACGACTTCGCCTTCTCCGATATAGAAAATATCAAAGAAATCTGCCAGAGGCTCTGGATTGTAAGCACATGGACCTCCGCCGATCACGATCGGATCGTCCCAGGTACGGTCAACTGCCATCATCGGGATACCGGAAAGATCCAAAATCTGTAAAATGTTGGTATAACACATCTCATACTGGATCGTGATTCCAAGAAAGTCAAAATCCTTGATCGGATCCTGGGACTCCAGGGCAAACAGCGGAATGTGTTCCTTGTGCATCACGGCATCCAGATCGGTCCATGGGGAATAGACACGCTCACACCAGGTATCCTCCCGTTTGTTGAACATATCATACAGAATCTGAATACCGAGATGTGACATACCGATCTCATAGACATCCGGGAAGCACATGGCAAAGCGGATGTCCACGTCCCTGCTCTTCATAACGGCATTTACTTCATTTCCAATATAACGGGCAGGTTTTTCTATACTTAATAAAATTTCATCTCTTAAAGCTAATTTTCTCATTGAATCATTTATCCTTATTTCTGTGCATAGTCTGTATATTTGGTTGACGGTTACTTGCAGAAATTATTTTTTCGCATTTTTTTATCATATAACACAATCGGATATTCGTCAACAGCCACACCCTGTCACTTGACAGTTTCTGCATTCTTTTTTACAATAAAGATAACGAAATTTTTGTTTGGAAAGGCAGCGATAATATGAATTTATATCTGATTGATTATGAAAATGTTACAGACACCGGTTTTATGGGTGTAAAAGAACTGACCGCCGAGGACACGGTGATTGTCTTCTACAGTCAGCATACGAAGAATATTTCTTTTGAGCGTCACATTGAGCTTTCTCAGTCTCCTGCTCATTTTGAATACATTAAGATTTTAAAGACCGGAAAAAATTATTTGGATTTCCAGCTCTCGACTTATCTTGGTTTCCTGATCGGAAAGGACAAACCGGAACATGTTTATATTATCACGAACGATACCGGATATGACAGCGTGATCGACTTCTGGAGTGATAAAAATATCGATATCATCCGCCAGAAATCCATTGTGCCTCCGGCTCCACTCTCGCTTCCGGCAAATATCCCACCGCAGATGGTCGTCCGGAAGCAAAAGCCAGATGCCGCTTCAGCACAGACCTCATCGGTCGCATTGACATCCGCAGCACCGACCAGACCGGCCACATCCGGAAGGAAAACAAAGGCTTCCGCATCTCCGGATCTTCCGGAAGCATGGCGGAAAAAGGTGCGGATGGCAGTTAAATCGGATAAACTTGCACCGAGCAGCTATTCGGTAGTCTACCGTGCAATCTCCGGAAGCCAGAATAAAACAGAGCTGAACAATCAGCTGGTTAAGGCATTTCAGAGTTCAAAAGGCGGACGCGTTTATGGTCACGTCCGCGAGATCTTTGAACAGTACAGCAAAGAGAGCAATTAAAGTGCATCTACTTTGACCTGAATTTCAGCAACTGCTCTTTTGGAAACTTCTTATGCTTCCTGGTGGCTCTGCTGGATCATCTCATGCAGTTTTGTGATCGCTTCATGGATTCCGCCGATCTGATTGATGATTCCTTCTTTTACAGCCTGTTCTCCGACCAGAATGGTTCCGAGATCTTTTGTCAGCATGCCGGTATCGAGCATCAGTTCTTCGAGACGTTCTCTCTTTGCCTCGCAGTGACCGGAAATAAAGCCTAAAATGCGATTCTGCATCTGTTTGAAATAATCATAGGTCTGTGGGGCTCCAATGATTGTTCCATTCATACGGACCGGATGGATGACCATCGTTCCGGTCGGGACAATAAAGGAATAATCGGTAGAGACAGCGATCGGCACACCGATCGAATGGCTGCCGCCAAGTACCAGAGAAACAGTCGGCTTGTCGATTGATGCGATCATTTCTGCGATGGCAAGACCGGCTTCCACATCGCCGCCTACAGTATTCAAAAGAACGAGCAGTCCCTGGATATCACTGCTGTCCTCAATGGCAGCAAGCTGAGGAAGGACGTGCTCGTACTTTGTAGTTTTTGTATTGGAGGAAAGGCATTCGTGTCCTTCGATCTCTCCGATCACAGAAAGCAGGTGAATGTTGTGTTCCAGTTTGGTCTGACCGTATTCTCTGATCTGCTCATTTTTTTTAGTTTCTGTGTTTTCGCTTTTGCTGTTTTCTTTTTCCGCCATAGTGTATCCCCTTTCTGATCCAGGTCTGTCATTTTGTATGATACAGAACCTGATATGCAAGCTTTGGCATTCTGCTGACAGCATAACCGGAAAAGAGAAAATTTATACGGATTTTTAAGAACAGACCTGTTTCAGTTCTTCGAAACATTCCTCGGAAAGTTCCACTTCTTCCATTGGATAAGAACGGTGCAGGGATTCTTTCTGGCTGTTTTCTGCCTCAATCTTTCCATGCTCCGTATGTTCGATCTTGCCAAACAGCGAGATAAACTGACTGATCTCAAACGGCGTGATCAGATAGTCATCGACACCGAGCAGAAAACATTTTCGCACGATCTTAAATTCCGCCGTCTGCCCGACCATCGCGATTGCCTGACAGAGCTTTTCCTGCCGGATGGTCTGCAGAAGGTTTAAAACCGGGTAATCCGGTGTTGCTTCCAGCAAAACCAGTTGATACCTGTTTTTACGCAGGTGCTCTGTCAGTGTCGCAAAATCAGAAGTGACCTCACAGATTTCAAAACCGGTAGACGCACCCCAGATGTGAAGCCTTTTCAGTTCCTGCAGAAGCATATTGTTTTTTATGGCTGTTAATACGTTGTACATAGGTCACCTCCTTTTCTTTTAAATCAGCAAAAGCGGAACTCTTAAAAAAGTTCCGCCTGTTTTTTTAGGATGTAGAATTACTGTTCTTCAAAGAAATATTTTTTCTGCATATCACGAACCATGGAAATATAAAGATCTTTGCACGCCTCATTTTCTCCGCGTTCGATCATACCAAGGCAAGGGGAAAGATAAGTATCCCATATGTTCCGGTAAATTTCTTTTGCATCTTTTCTCTGATCAATATGTTTTACAATGGTAGGAGCCAGATCATAATATTCATAAACGATCGCTTCTCCGTTTTCCTGCTCCATCAAATAATGGTCGCGGTAATTTCGGAAAAGGTTCAGCTCATAACAATCATCCGGTTTGCCAAATGTTCTGCACACTGCTGTGGTGATGTAACAGAATTTCCGTTTAAATCCAGAATTGATCTGCTTAAAAGTAGAAGCTTTGAGATTGGTTTTCGGAAAATGTGCTTTCCAGGCTTCCAGAATCTTTTTGGAAAAAAGATTCGCAGGTGCTTTGTTCATCTCAAGAACAGCCGGAAGCGTATAGATTACCAGGCACATATTCAGGTTTGCAGCCAGTTTCTCTTTTGCATTTTTCTTTTCCTCTTCGGCAATTCGCTTTTCAGCAGAATTTGCAAGCTCTTCTGCCATATTGGTCAGAAACTGTTCTTTATCAATAACCTGAAGATAGCCATCCTCGACTGCTTTTAATGTCGCTTTGTGTTTGTTGCAGTAGCGTTTAAATGAATCCGGATAGCGTTCGAACGTGAAATTTTCCATGACATGTTCTTGTTCATCCAGCAATGCCGGCATCCCTGCAAAAGCTATGGTATAATTACTGCTCATATATCACAATCCTCATCAAACGGACTTTTTATCCGCCTTGTCGTTTTATTCATCCAGATTGGTATATACCGCCTGAACATCATCGTCTTCTTCGAGCAGATCCAGGGTACGCTGAAGGTTCTTCAGAGCAGTCTCATCATCAAGAGCAACATAATTCTGAGGGATCATGGTCTCTTCTGCCTGAGCCATCGGGATCTTTTTGGCTTCGAGAGTTTCTCTTACGGCCTCCAGATCATCTGGTGATGTCAGGATCTCAAAGCTGTCTTCTTCTTCGGAAAAATCCTCTGCACCTGCATCCAGAGCCAGCATCATCAGGTCGTCTGCATCCATATCACATTCTTCTTTATCGATCACGATCTGACCTTTGCGGTCGAACATGTAAGAAACACAGCCCTGTGTTCCGATGCTTCCGTTTCCTTTTGTAAATGCACTTCTTACATTGGCTGCAGTACGGTTTTTGTTGTCTGTCAGTGCGTCCACGATAATCGCGATTCCGCAAGGACCATATCCTTCATAGGAAACATACTCGTAATTGACAGAGTTTGCATCTCCGGCTGCTTTTTTGATACCACGGTCGATCGTATCGTTCGGCATGTTGTTTGCTTTTGCTTTTGCGACAACAGCGGCAAGTTTGCTGTTGTTTGCCGGATCTGGTCCGCCTTCTTTTACGGCAACTGCAATCTCACGGCCGATAATGGTAAAGATCTTTCCCTTCGCAGCATCGTTTTTCTCTTTTTTGTGCTTTATGTTTGCAAATTTTGAATGTCCTGACATTTCGAAATCTTCCTTTCTCTTCCAAGTATCTGTTTCTTCATTCTGCCGCTTAACGGCCTGGTTTCCCTGCACAGGAGGCAGGCATATCCATTATGATAACACCACACTGAAAAATAGTCAAGTTCCCGGGAGCAATCAGCTATGTAGATCCAGACTGACTGCGAGAGCCTGATTTACGCGGTCCAGGATTTCCGTATCCAGATGGCATACTTTATCTTTCAGTCGTTTTTTGTCGATGGTACGCAGCTGTTCCAGAAGGATCACAGAATCACGTACCATGTTATATCTTGAAGATTCAATCTCCACATGTGTCGGCAGCTTTGCTTTGTTCATTTTGGAGGTGATCGCTGCACAGATCACCGTTGGACTGTGCCGGTTTCCCGTATCATTCTGAATGATCAGAACCGGACGTACACCGCCCTGTTCCGAGCCGATGACCGGTCTTAAGTCCGCATAAAAAATATCCCCTCGTCGAATCAACACACACTTCACACTCCGCTTCTGGTTTTAAGCTTAGTATTTCCACATTTTTCTGGTGTATGCAGTTCGCCTTAAGGCAGGATCAGTTGGTACCGGAACAGTCACGTACCAGATAGACTTCGTGATTTCTGGTGTAGATACGCGGTACACGTTTGCCGATATCACAGATAAATTCATAAGAAAAGCGACCGCAAAGATCACCAAGTTCGTCTACGGTGATCTCTTCGTCTCCCTGTCTGCCGACTAAAATTACTTCATCTAGTTCTTTTGCCTGCGGAATGTCCGTCACATCGACCATAAACTGATCCATGCAGATCCTTCCGAGGATTTTTGCACGTTTCCCGTGTATCAGAACATATCCCTTATTGGAAAGCATCCGCGGATAACCATCCCCATAGCCGACCGGGATCGTAGCGATCCGCATCGGATGCGGAGCGGTAAAGGTTCCGCCGTAACTGATCTCGGTGCCCGTTTCAATCTCTTTGATATACACGATGCGGCTGTGAATGGACATTGCAGGCGTCAGTTTCATAGAATCTCTGGAAACTTCAGCGGATGGATAGATGCCGTAAATACTGATGCCGGCACGCACCAGATTTAAGTTCATATCTGCAAGCTCCATCAGAGCGGCACTGTTTGATACGTGTTTTAATGGAATCGTAATGCCTGCCTCTTCCAGTCTGTGTGCAAAATGCATATAACGTTCAAATTGTCTGTTTGTAGCCGTTTTATCCAGTTCATCTGCTTTCGCAAAGTGCGTAAACATGCCTTCTATTTCAATTCCCGGTAAGGATGCGATTTTACGGATTGTTTCTATGCTCTCTTCGGTATCAGAAAAACCGATGCGGCTCATTCCCGTATCCAGTCCAATATGTATAGAAAGTGTTTTCTTTAAATGAACGGCTGCTTCAGACAGTTCCTTTGCCATATCCAGTTTGAACACAATCGGTCGGATCTCGTAACGGATTAGATCTTCGTAGTCTTCTTCGAATGTATAGCCAAGGATCAGCACCGGTTTTGTGATCTGGTTTTTCCGCAGGATCATCGCTTCTGTCATCGTTGCGACGGCAAATCCCCAGATATAATCTTCCGGCTGTATCATCTGTGCGATCGGCACTGCACCGTGACCGTAACCATCTGTTTTTATTACAGCAACCATTTTGGTTTCCGGGTGGATCGCTTCGTGCATGATCCGAAAATTTTCTGCAATGGCATCCATGTCGATCTCGGCACAGACACGGCTGTATTTACTGCTCATCATGTTTCAAGTCCTTCCTGTATTGTTTTTTGTAACCGTTGCTTTCGTTACTTACATTTATTTTTATCGTCTGCATCTGCCAGAACCCGGATCAGTCCCTCCACCAGATCATTTGCTGTCATACTTCGCTTTCCGTATTTTTGTGCGGCCGCATCGCCGGCACATCCATGCAGAAAAACAGCAAGTTTTGCAGCTTCAAATAACGTCATCCCCTGTGCGGTAAGCCCGGCAAATACGCCGGTCAGCACATCGCCGGAACCGGCAGTTGCCATGCCGCTGTTCCCGGAAGTGTTGATGTAGGATTCACTGCCGTTGCTGACAACGGTTCCGGCATCCTTTAAGACACAGATCACATGTTGTTCTTTCGCAAAGATTTCGGCACTTGCGATCAGATCCTCTGAAATATCGGAAATGGTTGATCTGCACAGTCTTGCCATCTCCCCAAGATGTGGTGTCACAGCTACCGGCATGGAATATCCATCCAGGGAAAGGTTATGGTGTGCCACAAGATTCAAAGCATCGGCATCAAGAATGACCGGAATATCCGCATGTTCCAGTACATAATTCAGGATGTCAAGCTTTTGTGCTTCCATGCCGATGCCGGGACCTACTGCAACCACATCAGCCCACGCAAGCAGGTTTTCAAGTTCTCTCTTCCAGTTGGAATGGATGCAGCTTACCACTGCTTCCGGGATAGACTGAAAAAGGGCGGACTGATTGTGTTCGTCTGTGTAGATGCGAACATAACCGGCTCCGCTTCGATACGCTGCACGTGCACTTAAGATTGCAGCACCGCACATGTCCCGGCTCCCGGCGATCAGAAGAACTTTGCCGCAGGAACCTTTGTTTTCTGTGGCAAGTCGCTCTGGCAGCCGCCTTAAATCCATACTGTCATAGCAGACGTAAGATTTCCGGCATTTCGGAAGGCTTTCTTTTGTAATACCGATCTGACGTACACGTACCTCTTTGGTACAGGCACGCCCTTTTCCGATATAATGCCCCGGTTGCTCAAAAGCAAATGTCACTGTCAGGTCAGCCTTTACGGCAATCCCCCGTATCACACCCGTGTTTCCGTCAATGCCGGAAGGAATATCGACAGACAGTACAAAAGCAGGACTTTCATTGATCCGCCCGATTGCGTCCCGGTAGCTGGCTTCGATGTCACGCGAAAGACCGATTCCAAACAGTGCATCTACTATAACAGTATATTCATTTATTTCCGGGTTACTACAAAAAGTTATCCCATATTTCTCACAGATTTCTTTCTGATGGCGTGTCTGATCCGTGCAGGACTGCTCTTTTCCGACAAACCAGATGGAAACCGGTACCTGATCCAGAAACAAAAGTCTGGCGATGGCAAATCCGTCTCCGCCGTTATTGCCTGAACCACAGATGACCAGAACGCGGTCAAGTGCAGCACCGCTTCGGTACAGTTCATCGACACACGCAAGTGCCGCACGCTCCATCAGTACACAGGATGGAACGCCGAACCCTTCTATGGTATTCTGGTCACATGTTTTCATGTCTTCTTTTGATAACAAGATCCTCATATGTGATATACCTCCTGTCTGCCCGTCCAAATGGAATATACAGTTTTCTTTTTTCTTTCTCTGCGTTCTTTTTATTTATGTTCTCTGCTGTAGCGGCTGATATTGTAAGACAGCTGCATCAGGCTTTCCGAAAGATGTACGTTTTCGATGATCACATCTTCCGGCAGATGAAGATCCGTATGGGCAAAATTCCAGATTGCACGGATGCCGTGACCCACCAGAAAGTCTGCCATTTCCTTTGCATACTGCTTCGGAAGTGTCAGGGCTGCGATCTGAATGTCATGCTCCTGCAAAAAAGCAGGAAGCTCGTCTGTCATACGGATCAGAATTCCTCTGACTGCAACGCCTTTCAGCTTTGGATTTACATCGAACAGCCCTTTGACCAGAAAACCGTTTTTTTCAAATTTTACATAATTTGCAAGAGCCTGTCCGAGATTTCCGGCACCGATGATGATCATATTGTAATCCTGATCCAGGCCCAGAATCTTCCCGATCTCCGTATGTAAATGTTTTACATTATAACCATATCCCTGCTGGCCGAATCCACCGAAATTATTGAGATCCTGCCGGATCTGGGATGCTGTTACCTGCATGCGTTCGCTCAGCTCGCCGGATGAGATCCGCTCCGTACCGGATTCCAGCAGCTCACCGAGATAACGGTAATACCGTGGCAGTCTTTTGATGACTGCTCTTGAAATTTCTTTCTCTTCCACTTGCATACCTCCCTGTCAAATGCTGTTGTATAGTAACGTAAAAGACGGGCACACAAGATCCCTGCCATGTCCGCCGCAGGTTTTGTGTACCCTCTTTGATTTTTAGAGCTGTACGGTTACAAAAATATCATAGATTGATTTGATCGCACGCTCGAAATCCTGATTGCTCACACCGATGATGATGTTCATCTCACTGGAACCCTGATCGATCATCTTGACATTGATACTTGCATGTGCCAGTGCGGAAAAAATACGTCCCGCTGTTCCACGCTGAGATTTCATGCCACGACCTACGACTGCGATCAGTGCCAGATCAGATTCCAGATTGACAGAATCCGGATTGACAGCACGGTGGATACCGGCCAGTACCTTCTGCTCGGTCTCTTCGAATTCGGACTGATGTACGAATACCGTCATGGTATCGATTCCGGAAGGCATATGCTCGATGGAGATACCATTGTCTTCGAATACGGTCAGGACTTTGCGGCAGAATCCGATTTCGGAGTTCATCATATCTTTTTCGATGTTGATGGCTGCAAATCCTTTCTTTCCGGCAATACCGGTGATCGTATAACGCGGTTTTCTGCAGGTACTTTCAACGATCAGCGTACCAGGATCCTGAGGACGGTTGGTATTGCGGATGTTGATCGGGATACCTTCCTGTCTTACCGGGAAGATGGCTTCTTCATGAAGCACGGTAGCACCCATGTATGCCAGCTCGCGAAGCTCTACATAAGTGATAGTATCGATCACTTTCGGATTTTTGATGATACGTGGATCTGTGATCAGGAAACCGGATACATCGGTCCAGTTCTCATACAGATCAGCATGGACTGCTTTTGCGATCAGAGAACCTGTGATATCGGATCCGCCTCTGGAGAAGGTTGTTACCTTTCCTTTTGCGGTTGCACCATAAAATCCAGGAATGACTGCATTGTCACATTCTGCCAGGCGTGCAGAAAGCTTTTCATTGGTTGTTTCTGCATCAAATGTGCCGTCTTCATGGAAAACGATCACTTCAGCTGCATCGATAAATTCATATCCCAGGTAATTTGCCATGATGATACCGTTTAAGTATTCTCCTCTGGAAGCAGCATAATTGGAACCTGCCAGTTTTTTAAAGTTTTCGGAGATCACTTCAAACTGATCATCCAGAGACAGGGAAAGTCCGAGACCGTTTATGATCTCCATGTATCTTTCACGGATCGCAGCAATCGAAGCTGTGATGTCTTCTTTTTTCTCTGCTTTTGCGTAGCATGCATAAAGCATATCCGTTACCTTGATATCTCCATCAAACCGTTTGCCCGGAGCAGACGGAACAACATATTTTCTTCCTTTATCAGCACGGATGATATCTCCTACTTTTTTAAACTGTTCTGCACTTGCAAGAGAACTTCCACCAAATTTTACTACTTTTCTCATGCTTTTTATTCCTCCTAAATTCCGCATCTGTCTGTCACGCAAATATACGCTGTCTTTAATCATACCGCAAAATATGCGGTTCGTCCAGAGCATTTTTTGAAATTTGCTGGTGCAAAAAGCAGAAATATGCTATGATAATACGAGTCAGGGTCTTCGCAGACACAAATTATTTTTGTAAAATATATACACTTGGAGGAATTTATGATTTTAGCCTGTCAGAATATTAATAAGGCATTTGGCACAAATGTGATCTTGAAAGATGCCTCATTTCATATAGAAGAAAAAGAAAAAGCAGCCATTGTCGGCATCAACGGTGCCGGAAAATCTACACTGCTCAAGATCATCATGAAGCAGATCCCGGCAGATTCCGGAGAAGTGATCCTGGCAAAAGACCGCACGATCGGTTATCTTGCCCAGCACGAAGCGGTATCTTCCGGAAACACGATCTACGAAGAGCTTCTGGAGGTAAAGCAGGATATTTTTGAGCTGGAGCGTCATATCCGCACGCTGGAACTTCAGATGAAATCCCAGAGCGGCGGGGAGCTGGAACAGACGCTGGAGCTTTATAATCGTCTGAACACGGAATTTGAACAGAAAAACGGCTATGCCTGCAAAAGTGAGATCGTCGGTGTGTTAAAAGGGCTTGGATTTACGGAAGATGAATTTTCCAAGCAGGTCGATACCCTCTCCGGCGGACAGAAAACAAGGGTTGCCCTTGGCAAGCTTCTGCTCGCAAAGCCGGATCTGATCCTGCTTGACGAGCCGACCAACCACCTCGATATGCAGTCGATCGCATGGCTGGAAAATTTTCTGATCAATTACAGCGGTGCCGTGATCATCGTAGCCCATGACCGTTATTTCTTAAACCGTGTCGTAAGCAAGGTTATTGAAATCGACCATGCGAAGGCGACCACGTTTCTTGGCAATTATTCTGCTTATTCTGAGAAAAAAGCCCAGCTGCGTGATTCCCAGTTAAAAGCATGGATGAACCAGCAGCGTGAGATCAAACATCAGCAGGAAGTCATAGACAAACTGAAATCCTTTAACCGTGAAAAATCAATCAAACGTGCGGAAAGCCGTGAGAAAATGCTGGAGAAAATGGAAGTCCTGGATCGCCCGGATACGGAAGTGCAGGAATTAAAGCTTTCTCTGGAACCGAGATTTCCAAGTGGAAATGATGTGCTGCGTGTCGAAGGTCTTGCGAAATCATTTGGAGACCACACGCTCTTTACGGATCTGGATTTTGAGATCAAACGAGGCGAACGTGTGGCACTGATCGGCAATAATGGAACCGGAAAGACTACGATCTTAAAGATCATCAATGAGCTTTTGGCTGCAGATGCCGGAAGTTTTACGCTTGGAAGCAAGGTGTGTATCGGTTATTATGATCAGGAACATCATGTCCTTCATATGGAAAAGACGCTGTTTGAAGAGATTTCCGATGATTATCCGACACTGACTAACACGGAAATCCGCAATGTGCTGGCAGCCTTTTTATTTACCGGAGATGATGTTTTCAAACGGATCTCTGATCTGAGCGGTGGCGAGCGGGGCCGCGTTTCTCTTGCCAAACTGATGTTGTCGGAAGCCAACTTCCTGATACTGGACGAGCCGACCAACCACCTTGATATTTTATCAAAAGAGATCCTGGAGCAGGCACTGAACTGCTATACCGGAACAGTTTTCTATGTATCGCATGACCGATACTTTATCAACCAGACGGCAACCAGGATCCTGGAGCTGACCGGAAATACGCTGGTCAATTATATCGGAAATTATGATTATTATCTGGAAAAGAAAGATGAGCTCACCAAAATCTATGTGCCGTCTGCCACAGAAGAAGAAACTGCTTCGCTTCCATCTTCTTCTGCGGAAACTGCCGGAAAACTGACCTGGCAGCAGCAGAAAGAAGAGCAGGCACGCATCCGCAAACGTCAGAATGAACTGAAGAAAACGGAAGACCGCATCCATGTGCTGGAAGTCCGTGATAAAGAGATCGATGAGCTGATGATGCAGGAAGAAGTGTTTACAAACGTGGCAAAATGCGTGGAATTAAATAAAGAAAAAACAGCGATCAATGAAGAACTGGAACAGCTCTACGAACGCTGGGAAGAACTGGCAGAATAAAACAAAAAGCATCGGAGAATGAAAGGTACTTTCTTCCCCGGTGCTTTTTTATAGAAATATAAAAATGCGTTATGTACTTTTTACACGTTCTTTTACAGATTCTTATCCAGCTCTTCACGTACTGCCTTGATAAATCCTTCGCTGTTCAGAACGGTAGGATTTTCAATGCTGGTGATCAGTGCCAGGTCTTTTGTCATCTTTCCGCTTTCAATCGTGGTAAGGGTTGCTTTTTCCAGTTTGTCTGCAAATACGCCAAGCTGCGGAATCTTATCCAGCTCACCGCGTTTGCGGAGTGCCCCGGTCCATGCAAAGATCGTTGCCACGGAGTTCGTGGATGTTTCTTCGCCTTTCAGGTATTTATAATAGTGACGCTGAACCGTTCCGTGAGCTGCTTCGTACTCGAAATTGCCGTCCGGTGATACCAGTACGGAAGTCATCATCGCCAGTGAACCAAAGGCAGAAGAAACCATGTCGCTCATAACATCACCGTCATAGTTTTTGCATGCCCAGATAAATCCGCCTTCTGCTTTCATGACACGGGCAACTGCGTCATCGATCAGAGTATAGAAATAAGTAATACCTGCCTCTGCAAAACGTTCTTTATACTCTTTTTCGTAGGTTTCCTGGAAAATATCCTTGAAGGTGTGATCGTATTTTTTGGAAATCGTATCTTTGGTAGCAAACCAGAGGTCATGTTTGGTATCCAGTGCATAGTTGAAGCAGCTCTTTGCAAAACTGCGGATGGATTTCTCTGTATTGTGCATGCCCTGCAGAACACCAGGACCGTCAAATTCATGGATCAGTTCTCTTGTCTCGGTACCATCCTCTGCGGTAAAGACCAGTTCTGCTTTTCCGGCACAAGGTACTTTGATCTCAGAAGCTTTGTAAACGTCACCATAAGCATGTCTTGCCAGTGTGATTGGCTTTTTCCAGTTGCGTACGCATGGTTCGATGCCCTTTACAACGATCGGTGTACGGAAAACCGTTCCGTCCATGATCGCACGGATCGTACCGTTCGGACTCTTCCACATTTCTTTCAGATTGTATTCCGTCATGCGGGCTGCGTTTGGAGTGATCGTTGCACATTTTACAGCCACGCCGTATTTTTTGTTTGCCAGTGCACTGTCAATGGTAACCTGGTCGTTCGTCTCATTTCTGTGCTCCAGTCCCAAATCATAGTATTCGGTTTTCAGGTCGATATACGGGAGCAGAAGCTCATCCTTGATCATTTTCCAGAGGATACGGGTCATCTCGTCTCCGTCCATTTCAACCAGTGGTGTTGTCATTTTGATTTTTTCCATGATGTCCTCCTTTGACTTATCAGAAAGCTGATTTTATTCCTCATCGGAAGAAACGTCGCCTCCGGGCTGTTCTTCCAGAAGTTTTTCGATTTTGGTATAATGATGGTTTTTGATTGAATTTAATATATGTCTGGTTGCCAGGCGGTCTGCTTCATCGGCATTGTGGGCTTTGATGGCTTCCATAACAGCCATATGTTCTTTTGTGGACTGTTCTGCCCTTGCTTCTTTTTTCAGGGCGTTTTTGCGCACCTGCTGTACATACTGATGGAAGATCTTCAGTTCATGTTCCAAAATCTTACTTTTGCATGCTTCGTAGAGCAGACTGTGAAAACGGCTGTCCAGTTTAAAGAGCTGATCGTAATGTCCCTGCTCTTCATGAAATGCAGTCAGCATCATGGTCTCTTCCATTTCTTCCAGTGTGGATTCATCGATCCGCTCTGCCGCCATCCTGGCACAAAGCCCCTCCAGCCTTGCACGGATCAGGTAAATATCCTGTACATCCTGTTCGGAGATTCCGTTGACGAAAGCACCGCGATTGGGGATGATCGTTACCAGACCTTCCAGTTCCAGCTGACGAAGTGCCTCTCTGACCGGTGTTCTGGAAACACCGATCTCTTTTCCGACTGCAGTTTCCCGCAGTTCATCGCCATGTTTATAATGACCGTTTAAAATGTTTTCACGAAGTTTTTGATAAACCAATTCATAACTGCTCAAAATACGCTACCTCTTATACTAACGCAATGGAAAGCTTTTTGCAACTTTCATCGATTACTTTTACCAGTTCGTTATCGGTGATCACGGTGACACGGCCTTCTTCGTACTGTTTGTCCACCCATTCTTTTACCATAGACACAAGAGGCATATCCTTTGTCAGTTTTTTCTCATCCGGCAGGCGGTAATAACTGTTGATCCAGTGTGCAATTCCGGCAAGCCCGGATGTATTGGATACAGCCACCATAGCCGGGCGGTTCAGGAATTTCTGAGTATTAAAAATGTTGTAAATCTCTTCGTTTTTCAGAAGTCCGTCCGCATGGATGCCGGCTCTTGTTACATTAAAGTTGCTTCCGACAAACGGTGTACGGGATGGAATATGATAACCGATCTCTTTTTCATAATAATCTGCCATCTCTGTGATGACGGTGGTGTCCATGCCGTCGAGGGTACCGCGAAGCTGTGCATATTCAAACACCATTGCCTCCAGCGGAGTATTTCCGGTACGTTCTCCGATACCGAACAGAGAACAGTTGACTCCGCTCGCACCGTAGAGCCATGCCGTTGTGGAATTGCTGACAGCCTTGTAAAAATCGTTGTGACCATGCCATTCGATCATTTCAGAAGGAACACCGGCATGGACCATCAGACCGTAAATGATACCCTGTACGGAACGCGGGATCACAGCACCGGCATAATTGACACCATAACCCATGGTATCGCAGCAGCGGACTTTGATCGGGATCTGATATTCTTTGGACAGTTTCATCAGCTCCAGACAGAACGGAATGACATAACCGTAAATATCTGCTCTTGTGATATCCTCCAGATGGCATCTCGGGCTGACACCGATCTCCAGACATTCACGGACAACACTCAGGTAATGCTCCATGGCTTCTTTTCGTGTCATTCTCATCTTATAAAAAATATGATAGTCAGAGCAGCTTACCAGAATACCGGTTTCTTTCAGTCCCATATCACGGACCAGTTCGAAATCCTTTTTGCTGGCACGGATCCAGCTTGTGATCTCAGGAAATTCATAACCCTGCTCCAGACATTTGTAAACAGCATCCCGGTCTTTTTTGCTGTACAGGAAAAATTCGCACTGACGGATCTTTCCTTTCGGACCTCCAAGCCGATGCATATAATCATAGATACGTACGATCTGTTCGGTTGTGTACGGTGCACGTGACTGCTGTCCGTCGCGGAAGGTAGTATCTGTGATCCAGATCTCGTCCGGCATATGATGCGGAACAATACGGTCATTGAATGCGATCTTTGGAACTTCTTCGTATGGGAACAGATTGTGGAACACATTCGGTGTCTTGACATCAACCAGCGGGTACATATGCTCCTCAAGCTGTAACAGGTTTGTGTGCGAATCAAATTTTACTTTTCTGTTTTCCATTTATATTACCTTCCTTGATTTGTAGATTCGGCGTTTTGCCCTTTTTGCATAATTGTATACAATTATACTATTTATGTCAAGAGTAAATTTACATCAATCATGCCCCATCCCTGCTGATATTTCGGCAGATTCAGATTTCTGGCACAATTTTTAAGACGCATTTTCACTTCCACGTTTGTAAGATGTGGTTCTTTTTCCAGAAGCAGGGCGATCGCACCGGAGACAACGGGTGCTGCCATGGAGGTACCGCTTTTGATACAGTATTTTCTGCCGTCCAGATACCAGGTGCTGCTGCAGGATCGGATGTTTGATCCGGGAGCCGTGATCTCCGGTTTGCAGATACATTCCTGTGTCGGTCCTCTCCCGGAATAGCAGCCGCCCGGAAAAATGCAGTCATCAAAGGCTCCGACTGTGATCACTTTCTTGTTGGTTCCTGGAACTGTTACACTGCCGGCGTGTGGCCCCATATTACCGGCAGCAACCACCACCACAAGTCCGGCATCCCAGGCATATTCCATACATTCTGCCAGTACGGCATTCTTTTCCTCCAGGCTATTCACCGCACCGACGGAAACATTTAAAATTTTTATATGATAGCGGTTTTTGTTTTTCAAAATCCAGGACACGCTGGATAACACCTGTTCTCGCATGCCGTTCCCATGGTAGTCAAGTACCTTTGCACTTACAATCCCGGCTCCCGGTGCCATTCCGGCATACTGGCCTCTGGAAAGCTGTCCGCTCCCGCAGCAGATCCCTGCCACATGTGTGCCGTGCCCACTGTCGTCGTACGGATATTTTTTCCCGTTCTGAAAATCACGGAAAGCAAGGATCCTGCCCTGCAGATCCGGATGCATGCTAATACCGGTATCTAAAAAGGCTACCGTAACGCCTTTTCCTGTGAGATGTCTTTGATATGCAGATGTGGCATTGGTTTTTCGTCTGACCTGATCCATAAGTGTCCACCGTTTTTTCATTACTATACTATATGTTGCTTTTCACTCATAAGATAATGGAAATGACGATGGAAAGAGGAATCTTTATGCCTGTTTCTACTACAGAAAAGATTCTGTCGGAGGATTATTTTGATCTGATTGTCCCCATTACCGGTTCCGATACTGATTTTGAAGAGACATTTTTCCGATTCGGGGCACAGGCGGCTGTTCCAGGATACGGTATCATTCACATTAACCGGCAGTTTCTTCCGGATAATATTCTGAATGTGATCGGATATTCCAATATTCCCAAACTTTATACCCTGATGGATACTTCTGCACTGGAAAGTTCCGGAATCCTAAAAGTGCAGACACAGCCGCTTCTTGGCTATCAGGGGGAAGGGGTTCTGATTGGTTTTCTGGATACGGGAATTGATTTTACGCATCCGGCATTTCGTACATCTGACGGAAGAAGCAGGATTTATCGCCTGTGGGATCAGACAATCCAAAGTGGAACAGCTCCGGATGGATTTTTCTACGGATCTGAGTATACAAACGAAAATCTGAATGCTGCGTTAAATCTGGAGGATCCGCTGGAAACTGTGCCAAGTGTGGATGAAAATGGTCATGGGAGCTTTCTTGCCAGTGTAGCAGCCGGAACAGCCCTTCCTTTGCAGGATTTTTCCGGTGCGGCACCCAAATCTGAAATTGTGGCAGTAAAACTGAAACCTGCCAAAGAGAATCTGCGGGATTTTTTCCTGATCCGTGAGTCAGCCGTCGCCTATCAGGAAACGGACATCATGCTGGCACTTCGCTATCTGCTTCAGTGTGCAAGGCAAGCTCAGAAACCACTTGTGATCTGTTTTGGGCTTGGAACCAATCAGGGAGACCACTCCGGGTATATGCCGCTTGCAGAGGCTCTTGATACCATAAGCCGCATGAATACTGTCTATGTCGTTTCTGCCGCCGGGAATGAGGCCGGGAGGGGACATCATTTTTACGGAAAAATGGAAAATACTTCCGATTATCAGAATGTCGAGGTACTTGTCCCGGAAAATGAGGGAGGATTTACCATGGAACTTTGGGCTTCGCCGCCGGATCTGTTTGCAGTCGGCATGATCTCACCGCTTGGAGAGACGATCCCGCCGATCCCACCAAGAGCCGGCTCTGTCACCAGCATTTCCTTTCTGCTGGAACAGACGGTGATCGAGGTCTCCTATGAGCCGGTGGAGATCGCATCCGGAGGTCAGCTTGTCTTTCTGAGAGTGCAGAATCCAACACCCGGCATCTGGGGATTTCAGATCTATCCAAGGCAGATTTCTTCTGGTATTTTCCATATCTGGCTTCCGATTTCGGGATTTGCCATGGAAAATACCCGCTTTTTGAATTCCAATCCGGATACAACGATTGTCTGCCCGTCAAATGCAGAAGGAGTTATCACCTGTGCTGCTTATAACCATGCGACCGGAGGATTGTTCATCCAGTCCAGCCGCGGTTATACAAGAACCGGAAACATCAAACCGGATATCGCATCACCTGGCGTGGAGGTATACGGGGCACGCTCGTCTGCTTCGAAATTTGCAAAGCCGGGATTTGGCAGAGAGAGTGGAACCAGTATCTCTGCGGCACTGACAGCCGGGGCGACGGCACTTTTTGTCAACTGGGGACTGCAAAGTGATCCGCCCCGTTATTTTACAAATCGTGAGATCAAAAGCCTTTTGATCCGCGGTGCTACAAGAAGCAGCAATCTTCTTTATCCAAACCGCGAATGGGGCTATGGTACGTTAAATCTCTATCAGATTTTTCAGGTGCTTCTGTAACCACTTTTGTTTTACAACATATTATGAAGTGTAGATCAATTCCGGAGGAATGAAAACATGAGTGATGTAGCAGCTACAAACTGTGGATGCGGATGCGAAAACAATGGATGTGGAAACACAAACAACAATAATGGATGCAATTCCATTCTCTGGATCATCCTTCTGCTTTGCTGCTGTGGCAATGGAAATGGAATCGGCTGTGGAAACGGTCTTGGCGGCGACAACTGCTGTATCCTGATCGTACTGCTTCTCCTGTGCGGCTGTGGAAATGGAATCGGCTGTGGCAACGGATGCGGATGCTCCCTCTGCTAAAGATATTCCCCCGCCTGTTGGCGGGGGCTTTTTAATGTTCTTTTTTGGAGGATGTGCTGTCTTTTGGCTGGAATTCTTTTTTCTTCTTTTGCTCTTCTTTTTTTCTCATACATTCGTCATCTATCTCATAGAACGCATTTCCTTCTCTTACAATTTTCTGTCTCATCTCCTGGCCTTTCTTTTTTGGATACATTCTATTTTATGATACTGGAGGAAAAAGGTCAAAATCCACACGTGCCTGCATATAAGAGGATGCACGATCTGGCAAAGATGCTATACAGGATTCATATTCCGAGGATTCTGGCATATCTTACAGAGAGAGAAATTTTGGCAGGTGACAGGATGATGGAAGAACAGCAGGAAGAATCTTACCCGCTCACACCGATTGATAAGATTGCAAATGGAAATTCTCTTTTGATTCTGAAAGCATTGCTGCCCTATTTGCCGTCCCAAAAACAGGCAGGGGCTGCTTTTCTGGTTAAATGGATGGAAATCCAGAATATCCGGAATTATTACCATACGCATCCTGCCGCTGATCTTACGGCAATGGCACTTCCTTCTCATTCCGTAACCGATCTGTTTCAGAGCATTGCACCTTTTTGCCGGAGAGGACAGAGGGAAATGATGGAACAGTTTCAGAGCATGATGGAGATGATGAAGTTACTGGAAACGATGCAGGATTTTTCGGGAGGGGAAAATAACGATGAGCAATCAGAATCCGGGTTCAGAAAATCTACAGAATGGATCACTGAACCAGAACAAAACCTCATGGATGAATGACAGCAGGCTTTCCGGCATTGATCCGGCAAAGCTACAGATGCTCTTTTCTATGAGCGGCCAGGGGGCATCGAAAAGTCAGAATGAACTGATGCCGTTTCTTATGGCTGTCGCCGCACGTTCCAGGCAAAACGGTATGACCTTTACACCGGAAGAAACCAATCTGATCATAGAAGTTATGAAACAGGGAAAATCAAAAGAAGAAATAGCCAGGATTGAAAAAATCCGCATGATGATGCGTCTGATCAAATAACAGAAGCATAAAAAAGCTTCCAGACGGATTTCTCCGAAATGGAAGCTTTTGTTTTATTTTCCAGCGGTTTCTTTTTCCAGGATACAGCTGCGAAGTAAGGTCAGGGCATTGACCGTAGAAAGCTCACGGATCTTCTGACGGTTTCCTTTGAAATGAAATTCCCTGATGCGAAGTTCATTCTGATATGCACATGCGATATAGACAAGCCCGACCGGCGTCGTTTCTGTCCCTCCGTCCGGACCCGCAAGTCCGGTGATGGAAACGCAGATATCGGAACCAGTGATAAATGCCCCATTTTTGGCCATTTCTTTGGCTGTCTTTTCACTGACCGCCCCATATGTTTTCAGCGTGTTCTTTTTTACATCGAGCAATTTCCGCTTTGCACGGTTGGAATAGGCAACAAATCCCTGCTTGAACACTTCTGAAACACCGGGAACATTGGTCAGTCTTGCTGAGAGCATACCACCTGTACAGGATTCGGCTGTCGTAAGTGTCAGATTTTTCTCTTTTAAAAGTGCCACAATGCTCTCTTCCAGTGTCGTTGCCTCATTCGTCGCATAAATATGACTGCCGAAGCGTTTTTTCAATTCTTTGAGCATCGGTTTTAACAGCTTTCTGGCTTCTTTTTCATCCGAGGCTCTGGCAGTCACACGCAGATGGACTTCGCCTGTTTTGGCGTAAGTGGCAATCGTTGGATTTTCCTGTGCCTCGATCAGATCGAGAATCTCTGTCTCTACCAAGCTCTCTCCCACACCGCACAATTTCACCATGACGGAATAAATAGTTTCCGGCTGCAGTCTGTTCAGATAAGGAAAAATATCCTGATGAAACATCGGGATCAGCTCATTTGGCGGACCTGGGAGCAGGATCATGGACTTTCCATCTTTTTCCATGATAATGCCGGGTGCGGTTCCGTTGTGGTTGTCGATGACGATGCATCCTTCCGGAACCAGAGCCTGTTTCCAGTTGTTGTCTGTGATAATTTTAAACGGACTGTTTTTAAAATATTCTTCGATGCGTTCTTTGCTGTGTGCATCTTCTACCAGTGGAAACCCCATCACAGCAGCAGCCGTCTCTTTGGTCAGATCGTCCTGTGTCGGACCAAGTCCGCCGCAGAGGATCACGATATCAGAACGGTCAAGTGCCGTCCGGATCGTTTCTTTTAATCGCTCTTCATTATCTCCGACCACAGACTGATGATACATGGATAATCCAAGCATGGCACACTGTCTGGCCAGAAAAGCAGCGTTTGTATTGACAATGTTTCCAAGCAGCAGTTCTGTTCCAACACATACCAGTTCTACAACCATGTTGTAAACCTCCTAACGTATTTTTAATTCTGCATTTTCAGAACCTGTTTGTTTTTGGCGATATAATCCACAAGTGATACTACGGTAAGGACCAGTGCAAGATAGATCATCACCTGACCGATCATATCAAAAACACCGCCAAAGTCTGCAACCAGAAGAATGATCATGATCATTTGAGAGATTGTTTTTGCTTTGCCCCACCAGCTTGCGGCAATTACAATGCCATTATCCGCAGCGATCAGACGGAATCCGCTGATGATAAATTCGCGGCTGATGATAATGATCACGATCCAGCTTGGAAGGCGATCCAAATCCATAAGGCAGATCATTGCAGCACATACCAGCAGTTTATCTGCGAGAGGATCCATAAATTTTCCGAAATTTGTGACCTGATTGTTCTTTCTTGCAAGATAACCGTCCAGAGTATCGGTCAGGCTCGCTGCAATAAAAATACCGAGTGCAATATACTTATCCACACTTGTGATATCGCCGAGCATAAACAGTACAAAAAACGGAATCATAATGACGCGAAGAACCGTTAACGTATTTGGCACATTCATTTTGTTTTCTCCTGTCTTTGAAATATAGTGAATGATGCGGCTGACATCATTCTGTGAGCCATAGGTGGCACTTTTGCAAATCCCAGAAACACAGGTGCGTATACAGACATCTGTTTTGCACCTGTTTCTCCCTTGACCCATTCCAAACAATTATACGGCAAGAAAACCTATTTGTCCACTGTTCTGCTTCTTTTTTGCCAAAACCATGAAATGGTGTAAGGAATACATTGCTTTTCATCAGAAATTATAGTAAAATATTTTGGATGTTGGGGTCAAAAGATGCCATACGAATTGTTCCGTACTTCGTACTCCCACAATTCTACCCAATATTCGCATATCGTGAAGCTTACGCTCCACTTTTATGCTCATATCGGGGCGGGTCATTAAGCCATAAAACCACTCCTGTGCAAGCACATCGTGGTTTCAGGCTTTTGACCCTGGCATCATATTTTGTCAAGGGACATTAATTAAGAAAGGATCGTCGATTTCGACAAAAGGTAATGCTATGAAAAAGAAACCTTATGAACAGAAAATGTATAAAGAAAAAAAGAAAAAGAATAAAATCCGGATGCGGTTTGATTTTAACCGGAAAGGTGTTATTTTCTTTGCAGTTGCTGCATTTATCATCTGTGCGGTCAGCATCATCGGTACCGACATGGGCTGGATTGACCAGGGTGGTGTTGTAAGCTCCCTGAAGCGTAACTCTGCAGATGCACCAGTTACTTACGGCAAAGTTTTAAGTCAGGATGAGACAACCGAAAACGGAAAACAGGTGTGCACGCTGAAAGTCAAGATCCAGGCAAAACGTACCAAAGACCAGACCGTAGAGCAGAACTACTACAACATCATCCAGTTTGTGAAAAACAATCCGGACAAGTACGATGTAATCCATTACGAAGGCGTTGCAGAAAACAGCGGCGGTGAAGAAGTAAAAGCCGTTACATTTGATGTATCAAAAGAATTGATCCAGAGTATCCAGGGCGGAACCGTGGAAGCAAGAGATATTCCAAAGAAGGCAGAGAATCTGTATATTCTTTATACCTTAACCGATGAAATGCAAACAATGGCAGGTTCCGAAACAACGGAAACAACTGCGGAAAGTGAAGCAGGCGAATAGATTCTTTTATCAGGCTGTTCAGATATCAAACTGCCGGGGTGCATGAGTACTGTTTAGAAAATGAGAGTGCGTAAGCTGCGAAAATAATATTTCGAGTTTACGCACTTTATTTTTTCCTATCACAGAAACTACTTGTTATACAAGTTCTCCGATCAGATCGTATTCTGCGGAACCTGTGATCTTTACTTTTACAAAATCGCCGGACATCAGCATCTCGCCTGTGTTGACAAAGACATAACCGTCAATATCCGGGGAATCGGCATAGGTTCTTGCGACATAGGCAGGCTCATCCGCTACTTTGCCTTCGATCATGGCATATAAGGTACGTCCGACCATATCGGCTGCTTTATCAAAAGCGATCTCCTGCTGAAGTTCCAGGATGGCATCTCTTCGCTCTTCTTTTACTTCTTCCGGGATCTGATCCGGCATAGAGGCTGCCGGTGTGTTTTCTTCCGGTGAATAAGCGAAGACGCCAAGGCGTTCGAACTCCATCTCATCGACAAATTCCATCAGTTCTTCATGCTGCTCCTGTGTCTCTCCCGGGAAGCCGGCGATCAGCGTGGTTCGCAGAACAATATCCGGAATCTCTTTTCGAAGAAGGGAAACGGTTTCTTTTAACTGTGCTTTTGTCGTGCGTCTTCCCATGCGTTTGAGAATGGCATCGCTGGCATGCTGGATCGGCATGTCCAGATAGTGACAGACTTTTTTCTCATTCTTGATCGTCTCGATCAGTTCCGGATATATCTCTTCCGGATAGCAGTACAGGATACGGATCCAGCGGATTCCTTTGATCTTTGCAAGTTCCTGGAGAAGGATATGCAGTGACTTTTTACCGTACAGATCCATGCCGTACAGCGTTGTCTCCTGTGCAACCAGTATCAGTTCCTTTACGCCCTGCTCGGCAAGCGAAGCGGCTTCTGCAAGTAACTGCTCCATCGGGACGCTGCGGTAATTGCCGCGAATCTTCGGGATGATACAGTAGGTACAGTGCTTGTCACATCCCTCTGCAATCTTCAGATGTGCATAATGCCCGCCTGTTGTCAGAATACGCTTGCCGGGTACGGACGGAAGCCGGTCAAGATCATCTACATCCAGAAAATGAGAACCTTTTAAAGCCTGATCTACTGCATCAAAAATCTCATCGTACTTGGAAGTACCGATCACCGCATCGACTTCCGGTATTTCATCGACAATCTCCTGTTTATAACGCTGTGCCAGACAGCCCGTTACAATCAGAGCCTTGCACGGACCGGTCTTTTTATATTCTGCCATTTCCAGGATCGTGTTGATGCTTTCTTCTTTAGCATCATTGATAAAACAGCAGGTGTTGATGATGATAATATCCGCATCGTCTTCCGTGTCCGTCATCTCAAAGCCGCGGTCAGCGAGGATGCCAAGCATCACTTCCGAATCAACCAGGTTTTTGTCACAGCCAAGAGAGATAAATAAAATTTTCTTATTCTTCATCTTCACCGCTCTCATCTTCAGCCAGGATTTTGATCTTTCCTTTATCTAATTCTTCTACTGCGATGGACAGCGGTTTTTTGCCGTCGCTATATACCAGTGCCGGTGCACCGTCGATCAGTTCTCTGGCACGTTTTGCCGTTGCCATTACGATAGAATAGCGGCTGTTTACGACAGGTGTTTCGCCTTCATTTACTTCACTGTTTGCAACTTTCATTAAGTCTGTGTAAGATGGATGTAACATAAAATCATTCTCCTTTCAAAAAGCAGTTCATATCCTGCTGCAGTTCTTTGATAAATGCTGTATTGTGAGATTTCTTACAGTGTGCACTCTGTATCAATTCGTGCACCTGTTTCACACAGGTATCCAGATCATCATTTACAATAATGTATTCATAAGAGCCCATTTCCTGGGCTTCCTGTGCTGCACGTTCCAGACGGTCATGGATGACATCGGCTGTTTCCGTGCCACGGCCAACCAGACGTTCTTTTAAAGTCTGTGCATCCGGCGGAACCAGAAACAGCATCAGAGCATCCGGGTATTTTTCTTTTACTTTTAAAGCCCCCTGGATCTCAATCTCCAGAATCACATCTTTTCCGGCATCTAACTGTTCCTGTACATATGCTTTTGGCGTACCATAGTAATTTTCAACATATCTGGCATGTTCGATAAAAGAGTCTTCTTTTATCATCTGTTCAAACTCTTCTTTGCTCTTGAAAAAATACGACACCCCATCTTCTTCTCCTTCACGTGGTTTTCGTGTTGTTGCGGAAATGGAAAGTGCGTAATTATCGTAATCGGAAAGAAGACGTCTGACAACGGTTCCTTTTCCTACTCCGGAAAATCCGGATAAAATAATCAGAATGCCTTTTTTATTCATAAACTGCCTCCTTGAGCCTCTCGTTCCTGAAATGCATCTTTTTGTGAAAAACGTTTTGCGATCGTATCCGGCTGCAGTGCCGACAGAATGATATGGTCTTCCTGCGTGATGATCACAGCCTTGGTACGTCTTCCCTGTGTGGCATCAATGATGCGTCCCTCTTCTCTTGCATGGGACACCAGACGTTTGACCGGTGCTGCATCCGGGTTGATGACTGCCACGACTTTGGCGGTATTGACTGCATTGCCAAACCCGATATTGATCAATCCTGACAATCGTATCCCCCCTATTCTATATTCTGGATCTGCTCTCTTACTTTTTCAATCTCTGTTTTCAGATTGATCGCAAGATTGGAAGTTTCCAGGTCGTTTGCCTTGGACAAAATAGTATTTGCCTCCCGGTTCATTTCCTGGGCTATAAAGTCCAGTTTTCTGCCGATGCTTCCGCCGGTTTGCAGTGTCTGTTTCATGCTCTCGATATGGCTGTGCAGACGAACCGTTTCTTCATCCGTGCAGATTTTGTCTGCATAAAGAATCACTTCTGTTGCGATACGGCTCTCCTCGAGCTGTGTGTCACGAAGCAGTTCTTTTACTTTTTCAGTCAGTTTGGTGCGATATGCCTGAAGAATTTCCGGGGAACGTTTTTCAATCGCTGCCACATCGCTAAGCATACCGTCCAGTTTTTCAATCAGATCCAGCTTCAGATTTTCCCCTTCCCGGATGCGGGATTCTACAAACTGCTCGCATGCCCCACGAAGTGCTGTTTCAAGGACTGCCCAGATCTCCTGTTCATCTACCGGCTGCTCTTCCATTGTGAAAACTTCCGGACTGCGTCCGATCACGGAGGCACGGATATCATTTGGCAGATCAAATTTTTCCGAAAGCTGCTGATAATATTTTACATACTCTGCTGCAATGTTCTCGTTGTATTTCAAAGAGACATTGGTTTCTGTGAAATCCTCATAAGTAATAAAAATATCAACTTTTCCACGCTGTATATATTCTTTGAGAAGATTTCGAATAGCAGATTCAAAAATACTGAGTTTTTTCGGCATTTTGATGTTGGAATCAAAATAGCGGTGGTTGACGGACTTCATCTCAACCGTAAACTTGCGGTCGCCCTGGTGATTTTCATATCTTCCAAAGCCTGTCATACTTTTTATCATAATTATATTCGCTCTTTTCTTTCAAAATTGCGGCATAGAAAGCCATACTATTTTTATTATAGTCGAAAGCGTCGGAAGCGTCAACCGAAAAACAAAGAAAAATAAGACGGAGAAAACAGATTTTGTTCTCTCCGTCTCTTTTTCCGGAAGATATGCTTTTAAAGCATATTTCTATTTTTTAATAACCGCTTTCTTTGGAAGTCCAGCTTTTTTCAGCATTCTTGTATATTTGGAAAGTTTTTTGGAAGGTACGCTCACTTTTGCTTTTGAATTGATCTTGCTGAAGGCCTTGCTTCCGATGGATGTGATTCCATTTGCCTTTTTCATATTGATACTTGCAAGTTTTCGGCAGTTTGCAAATGCACCTTTTTCAATCTTCTTCACATTACTTCCGATTGTAATTTTCTTCAGATACTTGCAGCCTTTGAATGCGTTTTTGCCAATCTTGGTTACTTTATAGGTAACGCCATTGATCTTCACTGTTTTTGCGATGGATACAGAAGTAACGTTTTTCCCTTTTTTACCTCCGACACCAACAACAGCTGCTGTTTTTTTCTTTGTATCCAGAACACGGTAAGTCACATTCTTGCTTACTTTCTGAACAACGGTCGGTTTTTCCGGTGTAGATGGTTTTTCTGTCTGTCCAGGTGTAGCCGGTGTTTCCGTCTGGTTTGGAGTAGGTGGTGTCTCTGTTTGTGACTTCTTAAGACCAGCTTTTGCACTCTGGAGATTTGCCAGAAGTGTTTTCAGTTCTTCTGCACTTGCTCCTTCTGATACATTCTTTGCTGCTTCGTATGCTTCCTTGAACGTTGTCCAGCTGTCTTTTGTGTAGGTACCGTCTGCATTACCAGCTTCATAGATATTCTTATTCTCTGCTTTATCTACTTCCGCTTTCAGTGTTTCTTTTGCTGATTCTACGGCTGCATTTTTCAGACCTGCTTTTGCACTCTTAAGATTTGTCAGCAGTGTTTTCAGTTCTTCCACAGTTGCTCCATCGGATGGTGCTTTTGCTGCTTCGTATGCTTCCTTGAACGCTGTCCAGCTTGCACTTGTATACGTTCCATCTGCATTTCCTGCTTCATAAATACCTTTTATGCTGCTGTCATTTACCGCTTCATTCAGTGCTTCCTGAGCTTTTGTTACTTCCTGTTCTTCTTCATTCAGAACCTGATGGATATGGAACTCACTTGCAGTAGCAAAACCATTGCTTCCCTCTTTTGCAACAAACTTGATGTATCTTGCATCAGCAGTGTTGAATTTCACTGTCTTTTCTTTTGTATCAGATGCCCATACACCATTTGTTACAACCGGTGTCCAGTCATCACTTTCTGCTTTCTTGACATACAGATCATAACTTGTGATGTATCCGTTTTTACCGCCGGACTGTCTTGGAACATAAGTCAGTTTATTGATTTTATATTCTTTGCCCATATCTACGGTAAAGGTTGCCGGAAGTGCTTTTATGGATGGTGAGTACTGGCTGTGCCATAAGGTAGTAATATCTCCGTCAAATGCATTGGAGATCGGACCGTCGCTGCCCTGTGCCGGATTCTGCTCATTATCACAGGTAAAGCTAAAATCCGTTGTAGGGATGATGCTGTCATCCTGATCGTTTGTCAGTTCGATTTCATCGATCAGACCATTGAAACTGTTTCCAGTCGTGCTTCCAATGTATTTGATCGGGATGTTTAATGTTGCAAGACGGTACTGTGTACCAAGCTTTGTTGCAGTATCCATAACAGCCGGAATAGCTGTATCAGAATCGTTTACATACAGTTCTGCTTTGTCTTTATAGCCTTTGATCGTCAGATGTACCCATTCATCTTCCGGAAGTGTATAGTCAAAGGAATAATCATAACCTTCTCTGGAATATCCGACTTTTCCGGTATTCTTCTGAACGGCTTTGATCGTGTAATCACCAAGTGTGGAAGAACCTTCAAACAGAACCTGTTCATCAGAGGATCCTCCTGCTGCCTTTTTCACCCAGAAGGAAAGGCTGGTTCCTGCCGGAGATTTGTCAAGCGGTGTTTCAATGCAGGTATCACTTTTCATAGACAGGGCTTTGCCGACTTTTCCTTCTGTGTAAGTTGCATGTTCAGCAGACACTGCATTGTATTTGTTCTTGGAAGCATCACTTCCGTCTTCTTTGTCAAAATTGTATTCTGCGTAAGTACTTCCCGCACTCTCAATTTCATGATACGGATTGGTGTTCGGAGCAGTGGAAACTTTTGCAGTGGTTGCTTTTACTTCGTTGTATGTCTTTGTGCCTTCGCCCCAGAGTTTTTCACTCAGTGCAGACATCGGCTGGTAGATACGGTCAAAGACATCATAGTCTGTGACACCGTTTCCTCTGGTATCGATGGAGTCATTCCACAGTGCGTAAGCACCACCGATCATCTGCGGATCACCGGCCGGAATCGTTGTATTTAAATTACCGCTTTTAAATACATTCGGTTTCCAGTTTGCATAGAGGCTTGCAGCATTCAGATAATCTGCATAGTATCCTGCTGCCGGAACGATATATACATTGGAGTCCAGAGAGTTGATCAGTTCAAAGCCAAGATTGTACATTTCCGCAGGATCTGCCCAGTCTTTGCTCCATACATTGATCTCCACACCATCGCCGCGGACTTCTGTATCAGACTTGATTCTGGTAAGACCGCCCCACATACGCATTTTTCGGTTTTTGGACTTCATATAATCATCCATTTCATTTACAAAATTGCGGTACAGGGTTGCATCGTCTTCGTACTCATCCGCACCGATATGTACGGTTGTCTGTTCATCGAAAACAGGATTTTCTCCATCAATATAATCGGAGAAGATATTTTTTGCCAGCTGCGTGGATTCCGGTTTGGAAAGATCCAGATGATCTGTCAGTGGACGTTTCCAATTGCTGGAATTCATTTTCTTTAAAGCACAGTTCTGGAATGTTTTTGTAAATGCCAGTGCGTGTGCCGGTACATCGATTTCCGGAACGATATTGACACCGATCGTTCTGGAATCTTTGATCAGGCTGCGGAACTGATCTTTTGTATAATACAGATCGGTTGCTGTCGCAGTTTTACCTTCATCATTTTTTACAGAAGATTCCAGACGGAAAGCAGCGTAGGCCTTTGTAAAGCTGTTCTGCATCGTAGTCTCCGCATTGGTATCCCAGTAGTCCTCAAGGAAGATCAGGTTATCATTCAGATGTACCTGTAAGTCATTCATCTTGTACCAGGACATTGTTGCCGCAACATCTTTTACGGTCTGAAGTTCGGTTGCTTTTCGTCCGACATCCAGGATCACACCTCTGACTTTGTATTTTGGATAGTCTCTGGTTGTTCCTTTCGGGATCGTTGTTTTGTTCTGCTTCAGAATCTGCAGGAAGGTTCTGGTTGCCCAGTAAGCACCTGTTGCAGTCTCGGATTCTGTTTTGATGGAATCTCCGATCTGTGAGAGATAACCTTCGTCTTTCAGGCCTTTTCCTTTTGCTGTCAATGCAAAATAAAAATCTCCTGCTTTCACATCGCTTTCACTTCCATATACAACGGAAATATCGTTTCCGACAATGTCTTTATAATCTGCTGCAAATGTTTCTGCCATGGAAGAAAGTGTATCTTTGTCAGCAGCATTGATCACGATGCGTGAGTTTTTCGAGATGGTGAAATTGCCGGTAGCACCTGCCCACTCTGCCAGTTCCGGAAGAACGGCAGGTTTTGCATTCTCATCTGCGGTCGCTGTATGCGTTCCAGGAACGGTAATTGCAATCTCTTTTTTTGTTACCTTGTTGTTCTGATCGGTAACTTTAAATTCAACAGAAACGGTCTTATCTTCCAGAGGCTGATAAATGGTTCCGTCTGTGTCGATGATCTGTTCATAGTCTGCATAGGCTTCTACTTTTCCACCCTCTACGGTCGGAAGATTCAACTTTTTGTCTCCTGCTTTTACAGTCAGATTGTTCAGAGCATCCCAGACTTCACTTCCGCTGCTCTGTTTTTCCCCATAAACTTCAAATTCATAGATGGAAACTGTTTTCCAGGTAATGCCTTCTGCGGTTGGGTTAAACGTATTGATGCGGACACGGATATATCTGGTCTGCACCGGATTATCCAGATTGATGATCTGCTTTTTTTCCGCAGGAGCAGAAGTAAAAGTTTTTACCGCTTTCCATGTGCTTCCGTCTTCGGAAGTTTCGATTGCATAATTGGTTGGATTTCGTCTCTCCCAGGTGATGATAACACTGTTTACAGTCTTGACTTCACCAAGATCCATGGCCAGCCAGTGTGGATTGCTCTCACTTGCATCACGTTCTTCACTTGCCCAGCGGGAAGTTTTTGTTGTTGTATCTCCGTCTTTTGCCTTTTCCGGACCAAATGCCGATGTTTCACTTCCAGATGCGGTTGCTGTTGCAGTCAGTGCATAATTCACAGAAGCTGCCTTTACTGTACCAATTGCCGATGCCGGCAACAGGCTGAATACCATAGCACCTGAAAGCAAGAAACTCATGATTTTATGTCTTGTTTTCATTTTCATTCTCCCTTCTTTAGAAAATAGACAATACCAGAAAAATAGTTTTGCATAATTCAAAACGGTTTTTGTTTAATATGCACAAACTATTCTTGGATAAGCATAGCATATTTTTGACTTTTCCGTCAAGCTTTGACCGTATTTCTTTTTCTTTTTGTACTATACGGATCATTTCTTTTGATAAACAGCTTTTTTGCTGATCCCGGCTTTTTGCAGATTCTTTTTCAGTTTTTTCAATGTCCTTGCAGAAATTTTTTTGGGTACGGTTATCTTTATCTTTCTGGAAGTACCTGCCAGTGCTTTTGCTTTGATTTTTATGGATTTTGTTCCTTTAAGTGTAATATTCTTTAAATTTTTGCATCCGGAAAAACTGTTTGCACCGATGGAAATGATATTTTTTCCAATAGTCAGAGTGCTGATCTTTTTGTTGTTTTTAGCGGCATTTTTCCGGACGGAAGTAACTTTGAAAGAAAATCCGTTGATCTTCACTTCGGATGCAATGGTAATCTTGCGTTTTTTGCCGGTTATTTTCGTTACTTCCGCCGTTCCGCCTTTTGCGGAAGTTTTTGTAACAGTATAGTGGACACCATTTAATTTTTTCACACTGCCAACAGAGGGAATCTTTTGCGATGGTCTGGTGTTGCCGCTTTCCGGTGTTTCCGGTCTGTCAGATACAGAAGGTATCCTGTTTTCCGTATCCGGTGTTTCCGGTTCCTTTCTCTTTGGCTTTTCTGTTACAGTTACTTTGCATACAACGGTCTCATTGCTGCCAAATTTTACCTGGATCGTTGCACTTCCGGCACTGTGTGCGGTCACAACACCCCTTTCATTTACCGTTGCCACGGAAGGATCACTGCTGACAAACGTTGCTTTTCCGCGGTCTTCCGGTGTAAGGGAAGTGTTTCGAAGAAACACTGCCTGATCCCCGACTTTTAAATTCAGGGTTTCTTTGTCTTTCTGATTTTCAAGCATGACATCTGCAAGAGCGATCTGTTCTGATCCGTTTTTGCCGTCTGCACAGAATTTTAAAATCTTTACGCCGGTGATATCCAGATAAACGGAAATGGCATTGTCACTTCCATTAAATGGAACAGAAGTGTAAAGCAACGTTCCGTCACCGTAAATCTGTACTGATGCATCAGAAGTTCCTTTTTTATTCATACCGATCCATAAGGAGAGTGTATCGCTGTTCAGCCCTGAGATATCCCAGACAGCAGTATCACCGGATCTCATGCCGATTCCTTTTTCAAAGGTTCGTTCTTTTTCGTTTGTTTTCAGTGTAATCGCTGTCCCGTCGGCATTTGCGTTTTCTTTTACCGTGTTTCCATTTTCGTCAGGCGTCTGATAAAGATCACTGAGATACGTATGTTTGTCGTAGATACTGTATTTTTCATAAAGAGAAAACTGAGCTGCGGAAATATAGGTATCTGCAGGGGTTCCGGCCGTGGAAAGTGCACGGATGCGGATTCTTCTTACATCTGCAAGATCCAGAGAAACACTTTTTTCTGTCCGGTTATTTGCCCAGGTATTGTCTGCCAGAGGGATGATCTGGAAATCATCACCATCTTCTGTCTGACTGTAGGAAAGTTCATATTTCAAAATAATTCCGTTATTATTTCCGGTCTGTCTTGGAAGGTAAGTCAGTTTTCCGATATCCGTCTTTTGATCCAGAAGAATGGTGTAGGTATTGTTTTTATTGCCGGCAATATCTGCTTTTGTGCCGTTTCCATAATTGCTGTGCCATATAGTATCTTTTTTTCCGTCAACGGCCAGAGAAGCCTCTTCTCCCGGATGTTCACTGTCAGCACTTCCTTTTAAATGCTCCGGTGCGATCTGTGTGTAACCATAAGACACTTCCGGTTTCTGTCCGATCAGAATACCGTAGCTGTTCCGATAATTGTCTGCTGCTGCCTGATCCAGTTTTTCATATGCAAGCAAAAGTGTTGTCTTTTCATTATGATATTTTTCTGAATCGGCGATCTCAGCCTTTGTGATATGGCTCATCAGAAAGGCAGAATACTGTTCTAAACTTTGCAGATAAACCTGCATCTGTTTTTCTTTGCTCCAGTCGTCCTGCATCAGGCCTTTGTCTGTCATACGGTAAGTGGCAGTCTGCTCAGCTGCTGCAAGCTGATATTCTTCTAAAGACTCGCCGGTGTAGGAACTTACAAAACGCTGTCTTCCTCTTGCCTCTCGGTGATAGAGAATCAGCGTGGAACCTGTTTTAAAATCGACCTCAAAGTTTCCGCCATCTGATTTTTCATTCGCCTGCAAAGCCTGGTTCAAAAGCTCATTTCCATCCGGATCAAGTACCCGGATGCTGATGTAAGTACCATCCAGATAAAAATGCGGTGTGGTACTATTCACCATCCAGGTCAGTTTTTGCATGTTTGTATCAATCTTGACGGATGCTACGGATGCATCCCCAAGGCCAAGCATCTGGATCTGCATATCGTCTGCCAGCGGATTTCCGGTTTGTCTGGTATAGGAGACTGTTTTTGATACGTTTCCGGCGGATGCGATCAAATATTCGTTATCGTACTGATAAGCGGTTGCCTTTGGCAGCGGCATCTCAAGCTCATAGATACCGACCGGAAGTTCCAGCTGTATTTCACCTGAAGAAACAATCACTTCTTTTACAATCTTGCTGCCGTTTTTGATCCGGATTGTTTTGCCTTTGATCTGTGTCAGATCATCGATCTGAATATTCAAACGGACTTTGCTGGTATATCCGGTATCTGCCAGGTCATCGGTGCTTACTAGACTGTAGATGCCGTCCAGTCCAAGTGCTGCCCTTGTTTTCTCACACGCAGCATCGTCCGGGATCAGTTCCTTGAGATAATAGATCATCGGCTTGTCCATCGCATAGACCTGATCGGCAATCCTTCCTGACGGGAGGATATGCCAGGATGCAAAGTAAGGAAGCACGTTATAATCCAGGCTGTCCAGACTTTCCGCAAGGGCGTCGGATGATCCAATTTTTTTGCCGGTTTTATAATAAACTTCCCGGTAATGAGAATGCATTGCGGAAACAGCCTGCTGCGGACCGAGTTTGTCCATGAGGTTGGTAAACATATAAAGGCTTACGTTGTAATGCCATGGATCGGATACAATATCGGCAAACGTATTGCTGGAAGCAAGGCTTTCTTTCATGCGGTTTCCAAGCTGTGCATAACGTTCACTTTTTGTGCCGGAAAAATCACCGAGCAGCCAGCCAAAATCCTCAGCCGGGCGATAAGTCGGCTCAAAATAATAGCCCAGAATATTGTTGGTCGTTTCCACAAAAGGATTTTCCTGAGAAGCGATCGCACCCTCGTATCCATGACCAAATTCATGAAGAGAAAGCCAGTCCCGCACTAGGTATGTCTCAAGACTTTTTCCATTATAAGCACTGTGGTCGGTTGTATAATAAGCCTGCCCTGCCCCATGGGCATTTGCTTTGATGAAAAATTTTGCACGGATATCCTGATTCCATGGATCTTTTGCATAATAGTCAAGACCGGAATAAGCATCGTACTGTTTTACAAAGGATGCATACCAGTCCAGCATCTCATCCAGTGTTTTAAAACGGTAAACTTCTTTTTTGTTGCCATAGGAAGAGTTCAGAATGTTATTCTTATCACAGATCGGAACAAGGAACGTTGCGGCACTTCCCTCTATGATCGCAAATGGTGCCTGGCTTTCCTCCCAGGAATCAAAAAATGCCTGCTGGGAATCTCCGTAGCGATAATATGGGATTTCTTTCAGATCGTCGGTCCATCGGTATTCGATAACCGGCTGAACGGCCGTATTTTTCGGTGTTGTGATAAACGGCACGCTGTCGGCACTTTCTTCTCCATTATCACCGGTGAACGTATTGGATAAAGTCACCCAGCTGCCATCTTTTGGAATGGTCGCGGAAGACTCTGTCTGCGAATCATCGTTTTTAAACTGAACGGTAAGATCCTGCTGAAATTCCTCTGCATTGACGATACGGATCTGAAGACTGCTTCCATGCGGCATCCACAGTCCGAGATTCTGCCGGTCATGGTAATAGCCACGGTTGAAACTGATGCCGGTCAGATGTGATGCATCCGGAAGTGTATACAAAATACGCTGAATGCTTTTCTCTTCTTCAGATGCATTTCTATCCAGCACCGTAACCTGCGTATCGAGTGCAGCAGTATGCTGATCCGAATCGGTTACACTTCGGGAGAGCACATAAGTTCCTGTTTTGGACGTATTGACACTTCCGCTGCTTTTGATCACGGACGTAAGATCGCCGTCCTCCTGGTCATCCGCAAGCATACGCTCCCAGTTCTGATCAGAAGTTTCTCCCTGATAAACCCAGGTTTTTGTGACACCGGAAAGCTGAGGCATACGATAGGTATCATCCATCGCTTCTGCTTTTGTTCCAAGCATCAGAAAAGCTGTTACAGCTGTCATGGCAGCCAGTTCCCACTTTTTCTTTTTCATATAAAAATATCCTCCTGTTTTTGTTTTCTTTGTCACTTTTCCCTCTTCAAAAGCACAAAGGATTTGTCTGATTTTAACATATGCTGTCATGGTATAGCAAGCTTTTCCAAAGAAATATTGTTCTTCTCCCGATAAAATGTTATGATAGTAAAAAATGTCGGGATCAAAAGTCAGAAACATCAATGTGCTTGCACAGGAGCGGTTTATGGCTTTAGGATCCGTACGGCATCTTTTGACTCAAACGTCTTAATATTCAGAAAGTGAGGAAATTGATATGGCACTTGACGGAACTGTCATCTCCTGCATGGCATGGGAACTGAATCATGCTCTTGCAGGCGGAAAAATCAACAAAATCGCACAGCCGGAAAAAGATGAGCTGATGCTTACTATAAAAAATAACCGTAAACAATACCGTCTTCTTGTTTCTGCCAGTGCGAGCCTTCCGCTGGTCTATCTGACAGATCAGAACAAGACCGGTCCTATGACTGCCCCGAATTTCTGTATGCTGCTGCGTAAGCATATCGGAAGCGGACGCATCCTCAGGATCTGGCAGCCTGGCATGGAACGTATCTTAAATATGGAGATTGAGCATTTAAATGAACTGGGTGATATCTGCCGCAAGCTTCTGATCATCGAGCTGATGGGCAAGCACAGCAATATTATTTTCTGCCAGGAGGACGGCATGATCCTGGACTCCATCAAACATGTCTCCGCACAGGTCAGCTCCGTGCGTGAAGTCCTTCCGGGGCGGATGTATTTTATCCCGGAAACGCAACATAAGTACGATCCACAGACGATCACAGAAGAAGAATTTTTCAGCAGTGTCTGCCAGAAGCCGATGCCGCTCTCAAAGGCGATCTATACAACTCTGACCGGTATCAGTCCGCTGATTGCCGAAGAACTCTGCCACCGCAGCAACCTGGAGTCGGATCAGAGTGCAAATTCTTTTCAGGAGATCGAGCAGATCCACCTTTTCCATACCCTGAAACGGATGATGGAGGATCTTGAAACCCATGCTTTTATGCCGAATATTGTCTATGACGGAAAAGTTCCGCTGGAATATGCAGCCTTTTTGCTTACCCAGTATCAGGACATGCACACGGAAACTTATGATACGATGTCAGAAGTCCTGGAAAGGTATTATGCGGAAAAGAATACGATCACACGCATCCGCCAGAAATCTTCCGATCTTCGCCGTATCGTCCAAACGGCACTTGATCGCAGCCGTAAAAAATACGATCTTCAGAAAAAACAGTTAAAGGACACGGAAAAACGCGATAAATTCCGCATTTACGGAGAACTTTTAAACACGTATGGATATGAAGCAGTACCTGGAAGCAGGGAACTTTCCGCAGTGAACTATTACACCGGTGAAACGGTAAAAATACCGCTCGATCCGACACTGACTGCACAGGAAAATGCCAAAAAATATTTCGACCGTTACGGAAAACTGAAACGTACCTACGAGGCACTGGAACATCTGATCAAAGAGACAAAAGAAGAGATCCAGCATCTGGAATCCATTTCCACAGCTCTTGATATTGCCCTGAATGAAGAAGATCTGGTACAGGTCAAAGAAGAACTGACACAGTACGGCTACATCCGCCGGAAATACACCGGAAAGCGTGTGAAGATCACATCAAAACCGTTCCACTATCTTTCTTCGGATGGTTATGATATCTATGTCGGAAAAAATAATTATCAGAACGAAGAACTGACCTTTAAATTTGCCACCGGAAATGACTGGTGGTTCCATGCAAAAGGTGCCCCGGGATCGCATGTCATTGTGAAAGCAGGTCAGGGGCTGCCGCCGGACCGTACCTTTGAAGAAGCCGCAAGGCTGGCTGCCTGGTATTCCAGCCACCGCGGTGCAGACAAGGTGGAGGTTGACTATGTTGAGAAAAAACAGGTGAAAAAAGTAAACGGCGGAAAACCGGGGTTTGTGATCTATCACACCAATTATTCCATGGTGATCGATTCTGATATCAGCGGTATCCGACAGGTAAAAGAAAAATAACGCAAAAAAAGAAGCACTGCTGCATAACTACTATGCCTCGGTGCTTCTTTTTCCAAAAAACAGTAACGGAATACTGATCAGAAACGGCAGATAATACGTTGCCATGCGATACAGGATCATTGCTGCACCGCAGACGGACTTTTCTGTCATAGAGCCAAACAGCATCAGAAAGACCAGTTCCGTCGAACCTGTGCCGCCGGAACTTGGGATCACTCCGATCAGCAGCTGCATGACGGATGAAAAAGCCAGACATTCCAGAACAGAAAGTGGCAGCCTTTCTCCGGTAACTGCAAAGATGGCAACCGCAGGAAGTGCATACAGACAGGTCATTTTTACTGCATTTCGAAAAATCAGTCCTATCCACTGCTGTTTATCTTTGATTACCACACTCCCGACTCTGGAAAAATCTTCCATCTGTGCAATTCCGGCTTTTGCCTTTTCTTTGATTTTTTCTTTTTTGATATGATCGCTGCAGCGAAGCAGCCACGGTGCAAACTTCTGATTGATGCAGAACATGGTCAGAAAGAGCAGTATAGCAAAGCTGACCCCGAATCCTGTCAGCAGATAATTTTTCTCCAATCCCGAAACCTGAAAAAGAACCGTATGAAAAAAACAAAGCATCACTGCTGCATAGAGTACAATCGTCAGCTTATGTGATACATACTCCATCGTCAGGATTCCAAATGATTTCCCTGGTTTGATCTGGCTTTCCTGATACAGATCATAGATCTGGGCCGGTTTCGTCCCCGCCGCAAAGGTCGTAACATTAAAAAACACCACCATATATGCCAGGCGGATGGCCTGCCAAAAGGTACATTTTTCAAGGTTTTTCACAATCATATAATGAAGTACCCAGCCATCCAGCAGTACATAAAGATTGCCGAAGATCACAAGGATCAACAGAGCTTTTTTGTCTGCCTGGAAAAGCTGGGTTTTGATTTCACCTAAGGAATCATGAAAAATCAGGTATAAAACCAGTATCAGAAACAACGTTGCCAGAATGGCTGTTATAAAATGTTTCTTTTTATTTTTCATATCCAAAATCTATGCTGTAAAAACAGCTGTGCAAATGTTTTATTTTGCTACGATGTTTACAATCTTCTTCGGAACATAGATCTCTTTGATAATGTTTCCGGAAAGTTTGTCACCGAGAACTTCTTTTGCTTTTGCGATCGCATCTTCTTTGCTGATGTCAACCGGAATGGAGATGACTGCTTTTGTCTTTCCATTTACCTGCACCGGAATTTCGACTTCGTCATCTTTCATTGCTTCTTCATCATGAGCCGGCCATTCGTGGTGGAATACAGAATCCGTATGACCCAGTTCCTCCCAGAGCTCTTCTCCCATATGCGGTGCAAATGGTGCCAGAAGCAGAACGGCTGCTTCCAGAGTCTCTTTGTCCATGCCGCCTTCTTTCTTGGCGATCGCGATCAGGTTGTTGTTGCACTCCATGAAACCGGAAATAACCGTATTCAGACTGAAGCCCTCCAGACGGGTTGTGATCATGTGGATCATCTTATGGCGTGCTTTGATCATTTCTTTGCTTGCTTTGATATTTTTATCTTTGTTGTCCATAACCAGGTTCCAGAAACGGGACAGGAAACGGTATACACCTTCGATACCGCGGTCATCCCACTCTGCATCCAGTTCCGGCGGACCTACAAACAGTTCGTACATTCTCAGAGAATCACAGCCGTAATCGCGTACCAGATCATCCGGAGAAATGACATTTCCTTTGGACTTGCTCATCTTGATGCCGTTCTTACCGGTGATCATACCCTGGTTGAACAGTTTGTGGAACGGTTCGTCAAAATCAATCACTCCGATATCGTACAAGAACTTGGTATAAAAACGGGAGTACAGAAGATGCAGTACAGCATGTTCTACACCGCCGATGTACATATCTACCGGAAGGTACTTGTCTGCTTTTTCTTTGGATACCAGTTCTTTATCGTTATGTGAATCTACATAACGCAGGAAATACCAGGAAGAACCTGCCCACTGCGGCATGGTATTTGTCTCACGTTTTGCATTAGCACCACATTTCGGACACTTGCAGTTTACCCAGTCTTCGATCGCAGCCAGCGGTGATTCGCCGGTACCGGTCGGTTCATAGGATTCTACATCCGGAAGACGCAGCGGAAGCTCTTCTTCCGGAACCGGAACATTTCCACATTTCGGGCAGTGTATGATCGGAATCGGCTCGCCCCAGTAACGCTGACGGGAGAATACCCAGTCACGCAGTTTGTAGTTTACGGTCTTGCGTCCGATACCCATCTTCTCGATGATATGCGGAGCTTCCTTTTTCAGGACTGCGGATTCCATACCGTTCCAGTCGCCGGAATTGATCATGGTTCCGGAAGCTTCGGTGTAAGCTTCTGTCATGTTTTCAATTGCTTTGCCGTCTTTTGCGATAACCTGGATAATCGGGATATCAAATTTTTTAGCGAACTCAAAGTCACGGTCATCATGAGCCGGTACACACATGATCGCACCGGTACCGTAATCTGCCAGTACATAGTCGGACAGCCAGATCGGAACTTTTGCTCCGTTCAGCGGATTAGTCGCATAGCTTCCGGTAAATACACCAGTTTTTTCCTTATCCTGCATACGGTCCACGTTGGATTTCATGGATGCTGCATAGATATAAGCATCAACGGCTTCTTTCTGATCCGGTGTTGCAAGACCTGCTGCCAGTTTGTGCTCCGGAGCCAGTACCATGAAAGTTGCACCGTGAAGGGTATCCGGTCTTGTCGTATAGACTGTGATCTTTTCATCTTTTCCTTCTACCGGAAAATCTACTTCTGCACCGTAAGATTTGCCGATCCATTCAGTCTGCATTTTCTTTACTTTTTCCGGCCATTCCAGCTTGTCCAGGTCATTTAACAGACGGTCTGCATACTTTGTGATACGCAGCATCCACTGACGTAAGTTTTTCTTGGTGACCGGTGTGCCGCATCGCTCGCAGCAGCCGTTTACCACTTCTTCGTTTGCCAGACCTGTCTTACAGGAAGGACACCAGTTGATCGGAAACTCCTTTTCGTATGCAAGCCCTTCTTTGAACATTTTTACAAAGATCCACTGTGTCCATTTGTAGAAGTCCGGATCCGTGGTATTGACTTCACGATCCCAGTCATAAATAGCTGCGATCTCGTTGATCTGACGTTTGATGTTGGAAATGTTCTTTGCGGTGGAGATGGCCGGATGCTGACCGGTCTTGATTGCATAGTTCTCTGCCGGAAGACCGAATGCATCCCATCCCATCGGATGGATCAGGTAATATCCCTGCATCATTTTGTAGCGGCTCCATACATCGGAGATCACATAACCTCTCCAGTGACCTACGTGAAGACCATTTCCTGACGGATACGGAAACATATCCAGACAATAATATTTCGGCTTTTTGCCATCATCGACATTTACCGGATTTTCTTCCCATTTCTGACGCCATTTTTTTTCAATGGCTTTATGGTTATAAGGCACTGCCATTTTCTTTTCCTCCTGAAAGTTAAATTCTTATAAATAATTAAAACTATCTGTTATTTTACCCCAATATATTCGCTTTTGTCAATAGATGGCAAAAAAGTGAATTGACGCAAAAATCAGAATGAACTATAGTAATATCAGGGACAAAACGAAGCATTTACTGCCCGGGATTGTTCGAAGTATGATAAAGGAGTTGTTTCTATTATGAATCCACAAATCAGAAGATCTGTTTTTTCCTGGAAAAATCTGGTCGCTGCTTTTCTCTGTACCCTTGGCATTTTTTCCATGGCGATCGTGTTTACCCTGCATTTTCGCCCTCTTTATTATTTTGACATCGATCATCTTGATATTCCTGCCACGAGTGGTTATTCAGAGGAAGTGATCCGCAGAAATTACGATGAGCTGATCGACTATAATTCCATTTCCGGTCCATCCAGGCTTACGTTTTCAGACTTTATAATGTCAGAAAAAGGTGAGATCCATTTTGAAGAGGTGAAACGTATTTTCCTGAATATCGAATACGCTTCCTTCGTCCTGGTCCCGCTTACGCTTCTGCTGACCGCATGGCAGATCCGAAAGAAAAACGCTCCCTTCTTTGCCGTTTTATCCGCATTTCCGACGTTCCTTGTGGTGATCGTCGGCTCGCTTGTCGCTTTGAACTGGGATTTTTGTTTTGTACTGTTCCATAAGATCCTGTTCCGCAACGATTACTGGATCTTTGACCCGGCGTGCGATCCGGTCATCACGATCCTGCCGGACGCTTACTTTCTTCACGCCGCCGCTTTGATCCTGCTGTGCGTTCTTGCGGCAAGTCTTTTCTCTTTGCTGCTCTTCCGTCTGCTTCGCAGAAAGATCAGCAATAGTGCGAAATGATCATCTGAAGGCTCTTTCTTCCACGGTATTCATTGACAGATGGATAATAGATGAAAGAAAGGGTCACTGCATTTTCCTGCCCCTGGAAACATTTTTCTGTTTCGGATTCTCCGTGTTTCTGCATAATATAAGTCAGAATCTGTTCGATGTCACCAAAATACAGGGCATCCATGACGGTGCCATGCTGACTTCGCACCTGCATTTTCAGCGTGTTTCTGTTCTTTCCTAAAATCCGCATACTTAAAATATTTAGATTTTTTTCGGCAAACAAAGGCTTTTCATTTCCTTTTCCAAATGGTTCCAAAGCAGAGAGTTCCTCGATCAGATGTTCGGTGATATAGCCGATCGGCATCGGTACATCGATCGTGATCTTCGGGATAAAATCTTCTTCTGTCAGTGTGGTATGCTCATTTAAAAAAGTACGGAATTTTTCCACATTTTCTTTTGGAAGCGACAGTCCGGCTGCCATCGGATGTCCGCCGTATTTTGTGTAAAGCTCTTTGCATTTTGACATTTCTTCAAACATGGAATAGGCCTCGATCGAACGTCCGGAGCCTTTGACACCGTCGATGCTGTCCGTTAGAACGAACACCGGTTTGTTGTAGCGTTCCCGGATACGCCCGGCGATGATCCCGGCCAGGCTTTCATGACAGTCCGGAAGATAGACAACCAGGACTTTATCCTGGCTTCTGCCCTCTTTTTCAATCCACTCTATGGCTTCTTCTGCCCCTGTCTGTGTCATATCTTTTCGCTCGTCATTAAGTGTTTTCAGTTCTGCCGCCATCACATCTGCCTTTGCCCTGTCTTTCTGAAGCAGCAGGTTCAGAGAGCGTTTTGCAGTGTCCAGTCTTCCGCCAGCGTTGATGCACGGTCCCAGTACAAACCCGATATGGTAGGATTTGATCTCTTTTTCTTCCAGTCCGCAGGCACGGATCAGGGATGCCATACCGACATTCTGCGTATGGTTCAGCCGCTTTAAACCTTCTTTGACCAGGATCCGATTTTCCCCGATCAGATCCATGACATCCCCGACGGTTGCAAAACCGGCAAACTCCAGAAATTCTTCCGTTTCTTCTTTGGGGATACCATAAGCTTCATAAAGACAGCAGATCACTTTATAGGCAACGGCTGCACCGCATAAGTGCTTGAACGGATAAGGGCAGTCTGCCTGCCTTGGATTGACTACGGCATCCGCAGGCGGTACTTCTTCCTGTACTTCGTGATGGTCGGTGATCAGAATGGTCATGCCAAGACTTTTGGCCAGTTTTGTCTGTTCCACAGCTGCAATTCCATTGTCACAGGTCAGAATGGTATCGACTCCTTCTTCATATGCATAGCGGATCAGGTGTTCGTTGATTCCATAGCCGTCTTTCATACGGTCCGGGATCTCCACATCTGCATTGGCATGACAGCGACGCAGTCCTCTCAGCAGAATATAGGAGGCATTCACGCCATCAATATCATAATCGCCGATGATACGGATTTTTTTCTGTTCTTTTATTTTACACATCAGAATCTCTACCAGTTTATCTGCATCTTTCAGCAGATGCGGATCATAGAAATCTTCTTTTGTTCCGTAAAGATACTGCCGGATTTCCGGTTCACCTACAATATCACGATTTCGGATCAGCCTTGCAGTCACCTGATCGATCCCGAATTTTTCTGCTATTGCCTGAAAATCGGCACGCTTTGCAGAGACAACCCATTTTTCCATAGTAAAAGTCCTTTCTGAAAAAAAGATGCCCTTTCGCCGAACAGAGGGAAAGAGCATCTTTTTTATTTTGAAGAAGCAGAAAACTTATTTGTTTTTGCTTTTGAATTTGGTTTTCAGTGTATACCACAGCGGACCGGAAATGCATACAGAAGAGAATGCACCGGCAACGATACCAACCATCAGAGGTGCTGCAAATTCACGGATCGACGGAACGCCGAGAATGAACAGTGCTGCGATCGTGATGAAGGTTGTCAGAGAAGTATAGATACTTCTTGTAAGAGTCTGTGTGATACTTCTGTTTACGATCTCTTTCAGTGCTTCGTCACTGTGTTTCTTTGAGTTACCCAGGTTTTCACGGATACGGTCAAAGATAACAATAGATGCGTTGATAGAGTATCCGATGATCGTCAGCATGCAGGCAATAAATGTATTACCGACAGAGATTCTGGCGATCGCATAGAATGCCAGCACGATCAGTACGTCGTGGAGCAGAGCCAGAACGGCACTTGCACCGAAACGGATATCTTTGAAACGCAGCCAGATGTAGATCAGCATGCAGATGGCTGCAATGATAACCGCAACGATCGCATCCTGACGCATTTCATTACTTACGGTAGAAGAAATGCTCTCTGCGGTGATTGTGGATTCATCCACACCAAATTTTTTATTCAGTTTCTGGCTAAGCTCGGTTCTTTCATCCAGAGACAGTTCTCTTGTCTTTATGATAACCTGATTGGAACCGCTTACCTTGGTAGCCTGGATATTTGCATCGCCGGTTACTTCCTGTACAACCGGTTTTACTTTTTCATCGATCTCTTCGATGGAGTAATCTTCGTTGAAGGTTACGTTTGTAGAAGTACCGCCCATAAACTCAAGGCTGTAGTTCAGTGCTTTTCCACCGCCCTGGCTGTGGATCAGCATGGTAACCGGACCGGAGATCATGCATACGATCGCGATCGCAAAGAATACTTTCTTATGTTTCAGGAAATCAATGGTGTCATGTTTTTTCGGACAGCCATAATATTTCACATCCTGGAATCCAAGGGCAAAGAATGCCTTTGCCAGACATCTGGAAATAACCAGTGCGGAGAACATGGACAGAATGATACTCATTGCCAGTGTGTATGCGAAACCTTTTACAGAACCGGTTCCCATGATACCCAGCACGATCGCTGCGATCAGGGTTGTGATATTTCCGTCCAGGATTGCAGACAGAGCTTTTTTGAAACCGATATCGATCGCACTTTTCACGGATTTACCGGCTGCGATTTCTTCACGGATACGTGCATAGATGATAACGTTTGCATCGACCGCCATACCGATACCAAGGATGATACCTGCGATACCCGGCAGAGTCAGTGTGATATCAAATGCATTTAAAGTAACCAGTGTCAGTACGGTGTACAGCAGCAGAGAGATCGCTGCAACAACACCTGGCAGCAGGTAAACAACCATCATAAAGATGCAGACAAGTGCCAGACCGATCGCTCCTGCTTTTAAGCTGGTGGAAATTGCGGCTTCCCCAAGCTGAGCACCTACAACGTTGGAACGCAGCTCCTGCAGTTCCAGGGACAGAGAACCGATACGGATGGAAGAAGCCAGATTTTCTGCTTCCTGTGCATCTGCCATGCCGGTGATGACAGCAGAACCGTCTGTGATCGCACTCTGTACGGTCGGAGCACTGATGACATCTCCATCGTATACAATATAGATGGATTTGCCGATATTTTCTGAAGTTGCAGTTGCAAAGGCTGCGGCACCTGCACTGTCAAACTCCAGTTTTACAACGTTCTCATTGTTTTTCAGGTTATCCTGCTGAACGCCTGCTTCTGCGGATGCGACCTGGCTTCCGTCTACGACAACAGTGCCGTCTTCCAGCTGGAACTGAAGGGAACCTGGTTTGCCAAGTTCTTCAAGAATGGTATTTGCATCGGATACACCAGGGATTTCGATGTTGATACGGTTAGTACCTTCCTGGTAAACCTGTGCTTCTGTGCTGTAGCCGTCAACACGCTGCTGCAGCTTGTAGATCGTGTCTTTCATATCTTCGGCAGACGGATTCTCATCACCAACTACCTCATATGTGATACTTACACCGCCGGACAGGTCCAGACCAAGTGTGATGTTTTTGGCAGCTCCCGTTCCGGTAGGTCCGAAGCCGACAGCTGTGGTGTAGGTCAAAAGCCCAAGAAACAGGGCGATCGCAACGACTACACCAATCGCTTTGTTCTTTTTCATGTTTCTTAATTCTCCTTTTCCTCGGCAGCGAGTGCTGCCTTTATCATGATCGCGCATTCGATACGCTTCCGCTGCAATTCACATCCGATATCATATGCATCGTTGATGGATTTGTGGAAATTCCAGGAGTTTGCCGCACATCCGCCGCTGCAGTAGAATTTTGCAAAACAGTTTTTGCACTTTTCTTTTGCATAGACATTGCAGTTTTTAAACTCAGCCTGGATCTGTGGTGTTTTGATACCTTCCTCCACATTTCCCATCAGGAACTGTTCTTCCCCGACGAACTGATGACACGGATAAAAATCACCCCACGGTGTGACAGCGAGGTATTCTGTTCCGGAGCCGCATCCGGAGAGGCGTTTGTAAACGCATGGACCTCCCGTCAGGTCTATCATAAAATGGAAGAAATTGAATCCCCTTCCTTCCTTATGACGCTTGATCATTTCCTTTGCCAGTCTGTCATATTCTTCGCAGATTGCCGGAATATCTTCTTCCCGCAGTGCGTACTCCTCTTCCGGCTGAGCAACAACCGGCTCCACGGAGATCTGTTTGAAGCCAAGATCTGCCAGATGCAGGACATCGGATGCAAAATCCAGGTTGTGTCTGGTAAAGGTCCCTCTTACATAATATTTATCCTGATGTCTGCTCTCCGCAAATTTCTCAAATTTCGGGAGAATCAGGTCATAGCTTCCTTTTCCTTTGCGGAACGGACGCATGTAGTCGTGTACTTCTTTTCTGCCGTCGATGCTGAGTACGACATTTGCCATCTCACGGTTACAGAACTCCATAACCTCATCGTTTAACAGAACGCCGTTTGTAGTCAGTGTAAAACGGAAATTTTTGTTATGGATCTTCTCCTGCTCTCTTCCGTATGCAACCAGGTCTTTTACTACCTGCCAGTTCATCAGCGGCTCCCCGCCAAAGAAATCCACTTCCAGATTTCTTCTGCTTCCGGAATTTGCGATCAGGAAATCCAGTGCTTTTTTGCCGACTTCGTAGCTCATCAGAGCACGACGGCCATGATACTCACCTTCTTCTGCAAAGCAGTAACGACAGGCGAGGTTACAGTCGTGAGCAATGTGCAGGCAGAGTGCCTTCACAACAGTCGGACGGTTTTTGAATGCGTCGATTGCATTTTCATAGATATCTTCGGTAAACAGTGCCCCGGCTTCTTCCAGTTCATGACATTCTTCCAGTGCTTCTTCGATCTCTGCCGGAGCATAGCTGTTCGCAAGTGCTTTTAAGATCTCTTCTTTTGATTCTTTTTTTTCGAGGTATGGCAGTACATCGTACACCACATCATCTACGATATGTACGGAACCGCTGTTTACATCCATAACGATGTTAAAACCGTTGCTTTTATATTGATGGATCAACCCGTAATCCCCTTTCAGTTCTCCAGACGCTAAGAAACAGCGAGCAAGATGCCCGCTGCTTGCTTGTATGTCCTGTTATTATTTATTGCTTTCGCAGCTCTGATTTCCTACGGTGCAGGATGTCTTACATGCGGACTGGCAAGATGTCTGACATTCGCCGCATCCGCCTTTCTTTACTGTGTTCTGCAGACTTTTGGTATTTAATGTCTGAATATGTTTCATATTATCGCCTCCTTATCTTCGCTTACGCGGAAATTTAATTAGATTATAACATAATGTTCACAATAGTAAAAGCATTTTTTTTACAATAACACAACTTTTTCACAAATCCATGTTATAATAAGACACAATCATAGGATCGGCAACTGCGATCCGCATCCATTTTAATACAGTCGAAAGGAATAATTTAACTATGAAAAAGAAAGTTGCAACAGCTGCCATTGTAGCAATGACCATGACATTTCTGGCAGGGTGTTCTTCCAGGGGCACTTATGCCAAATACCTGACACTTGGCGAATACAAAGGTCTGAGCGTTACCAAAGTAAAAACGGAAGTAACCGATGACGATGTGGAGGCTGAGATTGAAAGTGCCCTGGATGAAAATGCGGAGTATACGGATGTAGACCGTGCCGCAAAAGACGGCGATCAGGTAAACATTGACTTCGACGGAAGCATTGACGGAGAAGCATGGGATTCGGATACCGACTACGATCTGGTGATCGGTTCGGAGGATTTCCAGCCGGAGTTCGAAGAACATCTGATCGGTGCAAAAGCCGGCGATACACTGGAATTTACGATCACGCTCTCGGATGATTACGATGGTGATTACGCCGGAAAAGATGCAGATTTCAAAGTAACGGTCAATGCGGTGCAGGAGATCAACGTTCCGGAACTGAATGACGATTACTGCAAGAAGTACACCGACTATGATACCGTTGATGAATACCGTGCCGGTGTCAGAAAAGAGCTGGAAGAATATTATGATGAGACAAACACCGAGACGGCCCAGAATGATCTGCTCTCCCAGATCCTTGAAAACTCCAAAGTTTCCGGTTATCCGCAGGATCTCTACGATAAATGCAAAGAAGAATATGATGCCAACAACCAGATTCTTGCAGACATGTTTGGTATCGATGTCTCTGACATTGCAGGATCCGAAGATAACGTCAAGAGTGCCGTAGAAGAAATGGTTTATACGGAAATGCTGACGACCGCGATCGCAGAAAAGGAAAATATCACCGTTTCGGATGATGAATACACCGACTACGTCAACTCCGTCTATGAGGAGAGCGGCTACACTTCCGCAGAAGAATATGAAGAAGATTACACCAAAGACGAGACAGTAAATACCATCCTCTATAATAAAGTCATGGATTTTCTGATGCAGAATGCAACCGTTACCGAAGTTTCTGAGGACGAGTACTATGAAGAAGATACCGAGATGGATGAGGAAGCGTACGATACCGAAGAAATCACGGAAAATGAGACAGATGCCGAAGATTTGGAGATGACAGAGTAATGTCCCAAAAAAAGAAAAGTATGTTGTTATTTCTGGTAGTTGCCCTCCTTCTTGTCCTGTCGCTTGTTGCTGTCTTTTTTCTGAACAGCCACAACGAACAGGGCGAGATCGCCCGTATTTATCAGGACGGTAAGCTGATCCGCGAAGTGTCACTGACCGATGTTGCCAGTCCTTATGAATTTCAGGTGGAGGCTTCGGATGGCGGCTACAACTTGATCCGGGTAGAAAAAGGGGCAATCGGCATCAAAGATGCCGACTGCCCGGACAAAATCTGCCAGCAGAGAGGCATGGTGTCGGATACCGGATATCCGGTCACCTGCCTGCCCCACAAGCTGGTTATTCAAATTGAACGCCTTACTGCCGCCTCCAATGGTATCGATGCGGTCGTGCAGTAAGAATCCTACTCTTCTCCCGCTCTTGCAGCGATCTCCTTATCCATGATATCTTTCGGTGCCTGCTCATAGCGTGCAAACTCATATGCGAAATCGCCGCTTCCACCTGTCATGGAACGTAACGTTGTGCAGTAGCCGTAAAGCTCCATCATCGGGATGTCCGCTTCTACGATCTGATTGCCTTTATGATCTGGATTCATGCCAAGCACACGGCCACGGCGTTTGTTCAGATCACCCATCACGTCTCCGGTAAATTTATCCGGAACGGTGACTTTCAAAGATGCGATCGGCTCCAGCAGTACTGGTGATGCCTCAAGGAATCCTTTTTTAAATGCCTGAATGGATGCGGTCTTGAATGCCATTTCAGAGGAGTCAACCGGATGATAGGAGCCATCATAAAGAATGGCTTTTACACCGACAACCGGGTAACCTGCCAGAGGTCCCTTTAATACAGCTTCCTGGACACCTTTTTCTACAGCCGGGAAGTAGTTCTTCGGAACGGCTCCGCCGACCACTTCCTGTTCGAATGCATAAGGTGTTTCCAGATCTCCCAGCGGCTCAAAACGCATCTTGACGTGACCATACTGTCCATGTCCGCCGGACTGCTTTTTGTATTTAGCTTCCACATCGGCACTCTTGCGGATCGTCTCACGGAATGCAACCTTTGGTCTTTCCAGTTCAATCTCGATTTTGTACTTCGTGAGCAATTCGCTCTGAATCATTTCAAGATGCTGGTCGCCCATACCATAGAGCAGTGTCTGACGGTTCTCAGAATCATTGACCACTTTCATTGTCAGATCTTCGTGGGAGATCTTCTGAAGTGCCTGAGCTACTTTATCCTCGTCCCCTTTGTTTTTTGCACGGTAGCGTTTGTAAGTATATGGAATGGAAACTTCGATCTTGCCGTAACGGATCGGTGTTGCCTTAGTAGAAAGGGTATCGCCGGTACGTGCCTTGTCGAGTTTGGCGATCGCCCCGATGTCTCCGGCATGAAGCTCCGGAATCTCGATCGGTTTGCTTCCTTCAAATACATACAGCTTATTCAGCTTCTGTTCTGCATCTTTGTCAATATTGAAAATGACATCATCACTCTTGATAACGCCGGATTTCACTTTGATCATAGAATATTTTCCGATGAACGGATCGACGATCGTCTTAAATACCTGTGCGGATTTTGCTTTTGCAAAATCATAATTTGCTTCAAAAATCTCGTTTGTCTTTGTATTGATGCCGGCTACACTGCGTTTGTCCGGACTTGGGAAATACTGCACAATGTCATCTAAAAGATTTGCCACGCCGCGGAGCTGAACCGGTGAGCCCATCGCTACCGGAACGATATCGCCGCTGGAAACGTTCTGTGTCAGTGCCATCATGATCTCATGCACGGAGAACTCTTCTCCTGCAAAATAGCGATCCATAAACTCTTCGCTTGTCTCTGCAACTGCTTCCAGCAGAGTTTCTCTATATTTTTCAAGATATTCATCCAGATATTCAGGAATCGGACATTCTTCTTTCTGGCCTTTTTCCAGCCATTTTCTTCCTGCTTTCTTTACTACGTTGACATATCCTGTAAATTTCTCATTCTCACGGATCGGGAAGTGGATCGGTGCGATCTTCTTTCCGAACTGTTCCGTCAGATCTTCGGTGATCTTTCGGAAACTTGCATTGTCAAAATCCATATTTGTGATAAAAATCATGCGTGGGAGACTGTATTTCTCACACAGAGCCCATGCCTTCAAAGTACCAACTTCTACGCCGTTCTTTCCGTTTACAACGATCACGGCTGCATCTGCTGCCGCTGCTGCTTCTTCTGCTTCTCCTACAAAATCAAAATAACCAGGTGCATCCAGAATGTTCACCTTTACATCGCCCCAGGCGATCGGTACTAAAGAAGTGCTGATCGAGAATTTTCTCTTGATCTCTTCTTTATCAAAGTCACTGATGGTATTACCGTCCGTCACATTTCCCAGTCTGCTTGTGATACCGCCAAGATACGCCATGGCTTCAACCAGACTGGTTTTGCCCGAGCCTCCATGTCCAAGGAGCACGACATTTCGAATTCTGTCTGTTGTGTAAACTTTCATGCTATTATCCTCCAATACAATTTATTCTTGATCTGCTCAAGTGCTTATTGGTATATTCTACTAAAAAATTTGAAGTTTTTCAAGCTTTTTATTCAAAATATACAAGTTTTTTACAAGTTTATCGAAATATGGTATATGAATCTGCTATTTTTCTTTTGAATTGTTCTTTTTATACAAACAATATAGACAATGCAAGATATCAAGCTGAAATTTTTTGTCATTACCACACAATAATTTCTGCATTTTCACTTTAACGTGGAAAAGTGTTGACATTCTATTTTGGCAATAGTAAAATAAAAGCCAGCAAAAATGAAGAAAGACTGCCGATTTTTCGGCATGCGATGAGGATGAAGAAATGGAAACAACCTTTACTGCCGGGTTTATTGGCCTTGGCCTGATCGGCGGCTCCATTGCCCGGGCTTTGAAAAAATATTATCCGGATGTGCAGATACTGGCACACACGAGAAGCCGCCATACAACCGAATACGCACTGGAACATGGCATCATTGATGAGATCTGTGATACAGTCGATGAACGATACCGCAAGTGCGATTACATTTTTTTATGTACACCTGTGGAATGCAATGCTTCTTATCTGGGACTGCTGAAGCCGTATCTGAAAAAAGGATGTATTCTTACGGATGTCGGAAGCACAAAGACCAACATCCATAAAAAGGTAGAAGAACTGGGTCTGGAAGAATATTTCATCGGCGGACATCCGATGGCAGGTTCTGAGAAGACCGGAATCGAAAATGCCAAGGCTCTTCTTCTGGAAAATGCTTACTATGTTCTGACACCGGCTGCCAAAGTGACCGGTGAAATGATCGAGCGATACCGTGACCTGGTGGCATCTTTAAAAGCGATCCCTCTGATCCTTACCTATGAAAAGCATGATTATGTTACGGCTGCGATCAGCCATCTTCCGCATATCATTGCTTCGTCCCTGGTCAATCTGGTCAAAGACTGCGATTACGAGGACGGAACGATGAAGAAAGTGGCGGCAGGCGGCTTTAAGGATATCACAAGAATCGCATCTTCTTCTCCGGAGATGTGGGAACAGATCTGTTCTGCCAACAGTGAAAATATTCTTTCCGTGTTAGATGAATATATCAACAGCCTGATCGAGATCAAATTTTCACTTGCGGAACATAATACACACTGTATCCATGATTTGTTTGAGACATCCAGGGATTATCGCAACTCGATCTCTGATTCCGGAAGCGGTCCAATCCCGAAAGCCTACTCGATCTACTGTGACATGGTGGATGAGGCCGGCGGGATTGCCGCACTTGCTACAATCCTTGCCACAAACGGTATCAGTATCAAAAACATCGGTATCGTACATAACCGTGAATTTGAAGAAGCAGTGCTCCACGTAGAATTTTATGAAGAAATGGCAAAAATAAAGGCAGCCGAGCTGCTTCGCAAATATCGTTATACTATATATGAAAGATAAAACAGGAGGCTTTGATGGAATTTCATAAAACAGAAAAACCGCTTCGCGGTGAAATTACCATTCCCGGTGATAAATCGATCTCACACCGCAGCGTTATGTTCGGTGCGATCAGTCAGGGAAGAACAGAAATCACAAATTTTCTTCAGGGACAGGACTGTCTGTCAACTATTTCCTGTTTCCGAAAAATGGGGATTGAAATTGAAAATACTTCAGAACGAATTCTGGTCCACGGACGCGGACTGCATGGCCTTACTGCTCCGACGGAAATCCTGGATGTCGGAAACAGCGGTACCACAACAAGGCTGATCTCAGGTATTCTCGTCGGACAGGATTTCACATCCGAACTGACCGGAGATGCATCGATCCAGAAACGTCCGATGGGACGCATCATCAGACCGTTATCCATGATGGATGCCACGATTGAAAGTATCAAAGGAAACGGATGTGCACCGCTTCGCATCAGCGGACACGCTTTAAAGGGGATCCATTACCAGTCACCGGTCGCATCTGCCCAGGTAAAATCCAGCATTCTGCTGGCAGGACTTTATGCTGACGGCAAAACTTCTGTGACCGAACCGGCATTATCCAGAAACCATACGGAGATCATGCTTCGTTCTTTCGGAGCCACGGTCGCTTCTGAGGGGACTACCGCATCGATTCTGCCGGATCCGGATCTTCATGGACAGAAAATAGAAGTGCCTGGCGATATCTCTTCTGCTGCGTATTTTATCGTGGCTGCACTGATTGTTCCGGGATCGGAAATCCTGATCAAAAACTGCGGCATCAATGAGACAAGAGATGGCATCTTACGTGTCTGCCGTGCAATGGGAGCGGATATCACCGTCCTGAATGCACATACATCCGGCGGTGAGGCAGTTGCAGACCTTCTGGTACGCTACACGCCGGATCTGAAAGGCTGTGTGATCGAAGGAGATATCATTCCGACGCTGATCGATGAAATACCGGTCATTGCTGTTTTAGCTGCATTTGCAGATGGAACAACTACGATCCGAAATGCTGAAGAATTAAAAGTAAAAGAATCCAACCGCCTGGATATCATGGTGCATCATTTAAGTGAAATGGGATGTGATATCACAGGAACCGAAGATGGCATGATCATAAATGGAGGCAAAACGCTTCAAGGAGCCGTTCTTGACAGTTTTCTGGATCACCGCATCGCCATGTCCTTTGCGATTGCTTCTCTGGCATGCGAAAGCACTCTGACGATCCGGCGTGCCGACTGTGTCAACATCAGCTATCCTACTTTTTATCAGGATCTTGAACGTCTTTGCCGATAAAAGTAAGAATCTTCTGATGCAGAACTGCATTTTCTTTTTTCAAGGAAACAGGTTTTGCTTCTTTATTTAAGAAGCAATGCCTGCTTTTTCCGGTTGTACATAATTTCCCATCTTTCTGATGATAAATTTCATAGCAAAATTCCAGAACGATCCCATTATACTTTGCAGCTGTCACTTTGATATCCACAAGATCATCAAAATGAACCATCTGACGATAAGTTGCTTCAACTCCAAGCACCGGAACGATGATGCCCTGTTTTTCCATTTCACGGTACGAAATCCCGCAGTGCCGCATCCAGTCGATCCGTGCTTCTTCAAACCAGCGGATATAGTTGGAATGATGTACGATGCCCATCTGGTCCGTTTCATAATACTGTACTCTGTGTGTATACATACAAAATCCACCCCTTATCAGATTAGCCCATAATGTTTCATGGCAAATGCAATGCCGTCCTCTTCTGCCGTTTTCGTTACAAATTCCGCATACGGTTCCAGAACATTACTGTGTACGCCCATGGCAACGGCATGTTTTACATACTGAAACATCGGAAGATCGTTGCTGCTGTCCCCGAACACATAGGCGTTTTCCATTGGAATGTTCATGTGTTCCAGAATATAGGCGATGCCGCTGGCCTTTGAAAAGCCTTTTGGGACAACTTCGAAAAATCCGTTCTGGCGGTCGATCAGATCCATATCTTTTCCAAGATTTGCCTTGATCGCCGCAAGATTGGTCTTCTGATCATAATAAAACACAAATTTATCATAATCAAAACGATCCTGTTCTATGTAGGTTTCGATTCCAAGACCCATCGGTGCGAAATAACGCCTGGTGTGTTCGATCCCTTCAAATCTGGTTATCCGCTTTGAAAAATAGCAGTCGTCCGTTGCTTCGAGGATCGGTTCTGCATGATTCTCCTGAAGCACACGGATAATCTCTCTTCCTCTTTTATGCGGTATAATACGGGAGAACATCACTTCATCGCCAAGCATGATGTAGGTGCCGCATCCACACAGATATCCGGAAAACGGTGCACGTTTCAATTCCATCGGAACGCTGCAGTAGCATCTGCCGGTATTGATAAAGGTCAGATTTCCAAGTTCAATCGTTTTTTTCAGAGCATCGAGTGCACTGTCCGGTATCTTTCCGGTCACATCACTTAAAAGCGTGCCGTCGATATCAAAAAATAATGCATTTCTCATGTTTCGTATCCTTCCTGAAATAAAGAATTGGTATGCTGTCTTTTCGGCAGCATTATACTATGCATCAAAAGATGCTGCAAAGTTTTTCTTATACTTTTGCATCAAAAAAAGCTGCCGGCTGACTTTTTGCTGTCAGCCAGACAGCGAACTTTTCATTCCCAGAATGCCGTTTCCTGCCTTTTGATTCCTGGCCAGGCCAGGTGGGTATCCGCAGCCGTATCCGTTGTCTTCCATTTACAAAAACGGCATGACATTGTATAAAGCAATATAGGATTCCCTGTTATAACATTGCAGGTTCAAAATAACAGGAGTGTCGCACATCCCAGGTGGATTTCTCACTGACTTTATTATACTCCAGTATATCCGATTTTTCAACTGAAAATTCAAGCAATTTTAGTTTCACGGTTCCCGCATGATGATACTGATCACATAACGGTTATTCGGAAGATCCATATGTGTGATATTATCCAGACGAATCAGATCAACATCTACCCACAGCTGTTCTGCTGCAATCATAATGTTTGCGAGCATGATGCCGAAATCAAATTCGTTGTATTTGCCAAGCAGTCTGCGATGAGCGACGGTCTGTTTGGAAAAGACATGGACACGGTTTTCATAAACGACAAAACGCCATGGCTGACTGTTAAATGCAGACGGTGCCAGTCTGGCCACTTCCAGAAATTCTTTTACAAATCTTCTCGGAGGTTCTTTGACGGCACAGAGATCTTCCATGGATTCCCTTTTGGCATCTTCCTGATTCCGCACCATATCTACTTTCGGATATCCAATTGCCATCAGGATGACGCATCGCATGCCCTCTTTTGGCATTTCGCCTTTCAGATGTCCCATACCCTGGAAGCAGCTTCCAACACCTTTTGAAAACAGATAAAGCGAAATCTGCTGCATGATATAGCCGGCATTCATATCCGCTCTTTCTTTGTCCTCTGTATAGATCACAAGATAATAGGGAGCTGCTACATTGATAATACCGCCCAGCCTGGACTTTGCTTTTTTACTGCCCTGTGTATCGATCAGTTCGATGCTGGTCTCAATCCCCGGGAACAGCGGTTCCATTTCATGGTAAAACTGGATCATCCCTTCCAGAATGCTTGTCTCTACTTTATCCTTGCGAAAATTTCTGATTGATTTGCGTGTGTACACTGCTTCGTATAGCGTCATTTTGTCTCTCCTGCACTTTCAGCATCTTGTTAATAACTTGTAACAATATTGTAACATAGTTATTTAAATTTTCAACTACTTTTTTTATATTTTCCTGTATACTGAAGTTATAAGGTGTTTGGTACAAAGCGTCTCATCCAGAAAGCAAGAATGACATTTTGACCTTTTGATCCTGGCATCATTATAATTATGTATTTGGATTTTTTACAGACAAGGGGGTTTTTGTATGAGCAAAAAGCGAATCATTACCATTTCAAGAAGTTTCGGAAGCGGTGGTCGCATGATCGGTGAGGAACTGGCCAGAAGACTGGAGTATCATTTCTATGACCGCAATCTGCTGGATCTTCTCTCAGAGAAGACCGGTATCAGTGAACAGGGGCTGGAAAGTGCGGACGAGAAACTGCCGCAGAAGATTCTGGATCACTATGTTCCGACCAGAGTAACGGACTATAATACCAGCCACTATCTGTTCCGCATGGAAAGTAAACTGATCGAGGAGCTTGCAGAAAAGGAATGCTGTGTTTTTATCGGAAGGCTTGCAGACTGGATTTTAAAAGACCGCGACGATGTGCTGAACGTATTTATTACGGCACCGGATGAAGACCGCATCCAGCGTATCATGGAAACAGAAGATGTTACGCAGACTCAGGCAGAGAAACTGATGGTGCAGATTGATAAAATGCGGAACAATTATTATTCTTATTTTACAGACCGCAAATGGCAGCATACGAAAGACCGTGACATCATCGTCAACAGTTCGCTTCTTGGCATTGAAGGAACGGTAGGTATGCTGGAGTATATTGTAAATGCATCAAATTAAGTTCGAATAAGAAAGGTTGTCGAATGTGCAAATGAAACTGCATTGCAAAATATAGTGCGTAAAATAATACAGCCATGATGAACTCGAAAACAAATCGCTCTGACGGTAGCAAGGCTTCCGTCGTGAGATTGTTTTCGAATCATCATGGCGTCCTATTTTTATAAAATTATTTTTATGGCGTTCCTTTGCACATTAAGAAAATCTCCGCCACATCTTTATTTTGCATCCTTCGGCACATCTTTGATGCTGAAGCTGATGCGTCCCATCTTGTCTTTTCCAAGGCATACAACTTTCACAACATCGCCCAGTGTCAGAACGTCTTCTACATGGTTGATACGTTCTTTTGCAATCTTGGAGATGTGTACCATACCTTCTTTTCCAGGAGCGAACTCAAGGAAAGCACCGAACTCTTTGATGCTGATGACTTTACCGGTGTAGATCTGTCCCTGCTCGTAATCGGTTACGATGATGTTAATCAGATCAACGGCTTTCTGCATCATGGCAGCGTCGGTTCCGCAAATGGAGACAGCACCTTCATCGGAAATATCAATCTTCACACCGGTCTCTTCGATGATCGCATTGATCGTTTTTCCTCTCTGTCCTACAACATCACCGATCTTTTCCGGATCGATCTTGATCTGGATGATCTTCGGTGCGTACTCGCCAACACTCTTACGCGGCTCTGCAATGGCTTTTGCCATGACTTCATCCATGATGTACATTCTTGCCTCGCGTGTTCTTGCGATAGCTTCTTCGATAATCGGTCTGGTAAGTCCGTGGATCTTGATATCCATCTGGATCGCTGTGATACCTTTCTTTGTACCTGCTACCTTGAAATCCATGTCTCCAAAGAAATCTTCCAGTCCCTGGATGTCTGTCAGAACGATGTAATCATCATCGCTCTCACCGGTTACCAGACCACAGGAAATACCTGCGACTGCAGATTTGATCGGTACACCGGCCGCCATCAGGGACATGCTGGATGCACAGATACTTGCCTGTGAAGTAGAACCGTTGGATTCAAAAGTCTCGGATACGGTACGGATCGCATACGGAAATTCCTCTTCGCTTGGAAGAACCGGAACGAGTGCTCTCTCTGCCAGTGCTCCGTGACCGATTTCACGTCTTCCAGGTCCTCTGGAAGGCTTTGTCTCCCCTACGGAGTAGCTTGGGAAGTTATAATGATGCATATAACGTTTGGAAATGACGTTTTCATCCAGCCCATCCAGTCTCTGAGCTTCGGAAAGCGGAGCCAGTGTGCAGACGTTGCAGATCTGTGTCTGACCTCTGGTGAACATGGCAGAACCATGTACTCTTGGGATCAAATCTACTTCTGCTGCCAGCGGACGGATCTGTGTGATCGCACGGCCATCCGGACGTTTGTGGTCTTTTAAGATCA